>Ga0272443_10000059_pt1 | contig 227672 bp, 177 predicted proteins | sample SSMAcet12_FD_193581 | JGI IMG/M metagenome (GOLD analysis project Ga0272443, IMG submission 193581) | Marine sediment archaeal communities from Little Sippewissett salt marsh, Falmouth, MA, United States - SSM-Acet-12 | ecosystem: Environmental > Aquatic > Marine > Wetlands > Sediment ... | reverse complement strand
ATGAGCATGGTTTCCACATCGACTGCGGCCTGGGCATTATAGGCCTGTTCGAACCCCCCTGAAGAGGAGGGCATGATTCGGGATTCGCTGTCGGTAAGATTGACCTGATCTTTGCTTTTGGGGCCAGATTCAGGAGGCCTGGGAGCGGAGCCTCTGGGCTTTTTCCCCGTTGATTTCTCCTTTGCTTCACGAGAGGCCACTTTTGCCTGATATTCTTCTTGTTCTTTGGCAAATCTTTGTGCTGCTCGTTGCTCTATCTCAGCCTTGGCAGTAGCAATCGCCTCCAAGCGAGTTTCCCGTCGAGCCAATTCCTCGGGGATATTGAACCCGTTGGTCAGCTCTTCTTTTTTATCAGCGCTGACAGCTTTTTGCAGCAGAGCTTTAATTTCAGCCTTGAGTTGCTTTTCCAGTTTACAGGCATATTCCCAACTCAAGGCATGATGTTTCGAGGCATTTGCTTTGATCTTGGTTCCATCAAGGCTTACAGAACCTATTTTTATGAATCCCATTTCATGTGCCACCAGGAGAATCTGTGTGAACAGTGCCTTGAGTTCTTTTAGAAATCTTCTGCGGAAGGCAGCAATAGTATCATGATCAGGATGTGTATTTACAGCTATATAACGAAAAGCCACGGAATCATAAGTCGCCTCTTCGATTTTGCGGCTGGAGAAAACCCCCGTTGCATAAGCGTAGAAGAGCAAGGCGGTCATCATGGCCGGTGGATAGGCATCTGAGCCCCTGCCTGCATAGGAATTTCGAATTGCAGAGAGGTCGAGCCTTGAGACGACATCCACTACGAATCGGGCCAAGTGATCCTCAGGGATCCAGTCATCGATGGACGGAGGCATGAGAAACAGGGTGTCTCGATCTGTGTTTTTGAATCGCGGTTCCATTGTATGCTTAACCTATTAATTATTTAAAATTATAATAAATTTAATGTATCAATATTATAAAATATAGTATCTAAATACAAGAAAAAAATGCTTCAAAAATTCCTTTTTAATAGGCTTTATTATCTATAATTTGATGTTTTTGGATTTACCTCTCTTGATACACTTCAGAGAGGTAAGTCCGACAGGCTCCTAGCACGGGCCATAACCCGGGTCAAGGGTTTTTTTACCTACCGGTAAGTAAAAGCCGGCCCGACTTGCCGGCCTGGACACATGGAGCCTGCCATGCTAATGTAGCCGATCAGTGAATCATTCGTCACCCTCCACGGATATCTTGAATTCGCGGGGGAAGGGCCCTCCGGGGAAGCGCGAAAAACACACTCTTTCGCAAGGGAAGTGATCATTTCAATGGGGGAACGAGAGAATGGATTTCAAGGCCCACCTGGAAAAAACCTGGAACCTGACCCTTAAGCACATCGCGCCGCTCATCGTCATGACCCTGGTGCTGGCAGTGGCGAGCTTCGTGACGTTGGGGATACTTCTCCCCGTGGCCACAGCCGGTTACATGCACTCGATCCTCAGGATGATCCGGGAGGGGAGGGAACCCCACTTCAAGGACATCTTTTCTCACATGAGGCTCTTCCTTCCCCTCCTCCTGTTCGGCGCGGCGGTCTTTGTCGTGATCACCCTGGGGTTCATGCTCCTGGTCCTCCCCGGCCTCGTGGCCCTCATCGCGGTCTCCTACGGCTGCCTGTACATGCTCCCGCTCATGACCGACAAGGGTCTGGGCCTCGTGGACGCCGTCAAGGAAAGCTTCAGGATGTCCACGGGCAGGAACACCATCGACCACATAGCCGTCTGGGTCCTGTTCATGGGCTTTTCCCTGGTGGGCGGATCCGTTTTTATTGGGTGGCTCCTCACACAACCTTTTGCGACCGTCTTCCTCCTCTCCGTGTACGAGGAAAAGGTCAACCCATCGGCCCCTTCCTCAGGGGAGGCCCCTGAATACTGAGGCGGCCGGCCGGTATCGCGGCACTATGTACCTTCGCACGTCTCACACAAGTAAAGGCGAGAATTACGCCCTCTGCGAATCCTACCTTGCAGCGCGAGGCGTGTGGCGTCACAGGAAACTGGTGGACCTGGGCCCCGACCCTGAGGCCTGGGTGATCTACCCCGGCGGAAACAGCTTTTACGTGCGAGAGGACCTCGAAGACGAGCTCCGGGACCTGGAGGCGGATTTTACCGACCGGGAACTGGAATCCCTGTTTCTCCCTTTCATCGATCCCGGGATTCGAAGAATTGTCGAAAACTTCACCAGGCGGGACCCCGCCGGAAAACCCTGGAGGAAATACTCCCTGGAAGAACGGTTCCGCCGCCAGAAAAACCTTCACCCGTTCGACAAGCGAAGGCTCCACTACCTGCGGTGCGGCCGCGTGGACATCGGGAACCTCGAGGCCCGGGAGTGGCCATTCCTCAACGTTCTCCTGGACAAGAGCCGGGACGAGATCGAGTGCCTCCTTGGAGAGATGGAGCGCGAACTCCCGCCGCACGAGGTGAGGCCCTATCTCTACACGTCCCTCCGCCTCCAGGATTCATTCCGGCACCTCGCCGGCCGGAACCGGCCCGAAACCCTGGACCCCCGGAGAGTGGACGAGCTCTTTGAAAAGACGCTCTGCTTTCTCAACAGGGACCCCCTCTTCTTTAGAGGCGTTCCGGGGCACGAACCCCGGAGACTTCATCCATACCTCGTCCGGTACCTCTGCATTTACTTTGACAATGACTTCGACCAGGCCACGGGACAACGGGAATACGTGGAGGATTTCATCCGGAAACACCGCTTCACCCAATCCCGGACCACCACCGTCGGACTGAGTGAACCCGAGAGAGAGGCCTGCCGACGCCTCGGCATCCCCCCAGAGGCCTTTCCGGCCATGGCGCGGCGGGATCTGACCAGCCGGTACCGCAGCCGGGCCAAGGAATGCCACCCGGACCTGGGAGGGGAAAACGCCTCCTTTGTGGCCGTGAAAAAGGCCTACGAGGTCCTTCTCCGGAGAAAGCACTAGGGCGAGGGCCTTGCCCGCCGACCTTTTCGTCCCCATTTTATTAGGGACACCGCAAAAGTTCCTCCTGAAAGGACGACTTCATGAAGACAATTTTTATCGTTATCTTGTGCCTCCCGGTATTGCTCGGCACCGCCTTCTGCCAGGAGCGGGATGCCGGCGAAATCGTCCAGGCGAGTTTTGATTACTACCGGGGGGAAACCTCCACAAGCCGCGTGGAGATGACGGTCCACAGGCCCGACTGGGAGCGGTCCTTCATCATCGACGTCTGGACCGAGGGCATGGACGAAAGCCTGTTTCGGGTCCTTGCCCCGCCCAAGGACCGCGGCAACGGCACGCTCAAGAAAGGGCGGGAGATGTGGATGTACAACCCCAAGGTCAACAGAGTCATCAAGGTGCCGCCCTCCATGATGAGCCAGGCCTGGATGGGGTCCGACTTCAGCAACAACGATCTCGCCAAGAGCGACGCACTCCTCGAATACTACACCCACAAGATGGTCGGGACGGACACCCATGAAGGCAAGAAGGTGTACATCATCGAATCGCTCCCAAAACCGAGGGCGCCGGTTGTCTGGGGGAAACAGGTTCTCAGGATCCGGGAGGACAACATCTTCCTGGAAGAGGCCTTTTACGACGAGGACATGATCCCGGTCAAGGTCATGGCCGCCCACGACATCCGCATGCTCGGGGGGAAGCTCTTTCCCGCCCTCTGGAGCATGAAAAAGGCGGACCAGGAAGACGAGTACACGCAGCTCAAATACCTGGAGCTCGAATTTGACGTGGACATCCAGGGGGACACTTTTACGCTCTCGAACCTGAGGTCGCCTGTCCGGAGGTAGAAGGGAACCCTTGCATCGAAGAGGGGATTTGGGAGCCAAGGAATGCCTGCGCCTCCGGAGCCAGGCTTTTAGAAGGGATCCTTTCTTCGTGCCCTTCGTGCCTTCTTCGTGGGCTTCGTTTTAATGCTTTTTATTGTTATGCTTTTAAAGTCTCGCCGCTCTTCGGTTTCGATCTCGATGAAAACTAAGCGAGGGGCCCCTTGAATCCCGATCTGCTGACAACCCGCATGGCCTGGAGAAACGTCTGGAGGCACCCCAGGCGGAGCTGGCTCACCATATCCGCCGTGGCCTTTGCCGCCCTTGTGCTCATCTTCATGCTCTCCTGGCAGTTCGGGTCCTACGACACCATGATCAACTCCGCCGTGTCCATACGCACCGGCCACCTCCAGGTGCAGGCCGAGGGGTACCGTGAAAAGCACCGCATCGGCCAGGCCGTGGACGACCCCGAAGCCCTCGTGCGCACACTCGAGGAAATGCCCGAGGTCCGGGCCGTGACCTCGAGGGCCGGCGCCTTTTCCCTGGTCTCCTCGGAGGAACGGAGCTACGCGGGCATGGTGATCGGGATCCGCCCGGAGGGAGAATCCCGGGTATCCACACTGCCGGATCTCGTCCGGGAGGGGGCCTTCCTGGACCGGGGGGACGCGAACCAGGCCCTCCTCGGGAGCCTCTTGGCGCGGAACCTCCAGGTTGGGCCGGGTGACGAAGTGGTGCTCCTGGGGCAGGGGCGGGACGGGTCCATTGCCGCGACCGCCGTGGAGGTCAAAGGCATCTTCACCTCGGGGCAGGACGAATTCGACCGCGCCACCCTCCTCATCCCCCTCTCGACCTTTCAATCCGTTTACGCCATGCGGGGCGCGGTCCACGAGGTGGTGATCCTGGCCGACTCGCTGGACGCCGTCCCCCGGGTCAAGCTTCGCACTCAAGAGATGCTCCGGGAGACCGCGCGAACGGGTCTGACCGTCCTGGACTGGAAGGAGCTCATGCCCGGGCTCGTCCAGAGCATACAGATGGACCTGGTCAGCGGCTTCATTTTTTACGTGATCCTGATCATCGTCGTGGCCTTCAGCATCCTGAACACATTCCTGATGGCCGTGTTCGAGAGGAAAAAGGAGTTCGGCGTGCTCATGGCCATCGGGAGTCGACCGGGCAGGCTCTCCCGGATGATACTCGCGGAGTGCGGCCTCATGACAGGCCTTGGGATCCTCCTGGGCATCGTGCTCGGCGCGGCCGTGACCCTGTACTTCCAGGCCCACGGGATCTCGTTTTCAGACGCGGCCGAGATCCTCAGGCAGTTCGGGCTGCCGGACAGGATGTACCCTGAGCTTTCGCTCCTCTCCGTTGTGGTGGGGGCGGGCGTGGTCCTTCTGATCACCTCGTTTTCCGTGATCTACCCCGCCCTCCGCATAAGACGCCTGAGCATTGTGGAGGCCCTTTCGGCGCCAAAGTGAGGGATAAAGGCCCATGCAATTTTTGTTGAGCTGGCGAAACATCTGGAGAAACCCCCGCAGGACGCTCGTGATTCTGACGGCGGTGGTCGTGGGCGTCTGGAGCATGATCGTTCTGGGGGGACTGATGAGAGGGCTCTCGTTCCAGCTCCTGGAAAACGGTATCGCGACGCTCACCGGCCACCTCCAGATCCACCGGCAGGGCTTTCGGCAGGACCCCGTGATCCAGAACCACATCGAGGATCCAGAGGCGGTCCGCCGCGTTCTGGAGGACATCCTCCCCGACGGGGCCTCCTGGACCGAGCGGCTGAGGGTGAACGCCATCGCCAACAATGCCAGGAATGCGGCCGGGGTCACCCTCGTGGGCATCCTTCCGGAAGAGGAGGCCCGGGTCTCCTTTATCGGAAAGGCCGTGACCCGGGGAGACTATCTCGCCCGCGGGGACGACTATGGCATCCTGGTGGGCAAGGCCCTTCTGGAGGATTTCGACACCAGGCTCGGGCGCAGGCTCGTCCTCATGTCCAGGGACATGCGGGGAGAGGTCGCCTCCAGGGCCTTCCGCATCACCGGCGTGTTCCAGTCGGAAATGGAGGCGACGGAAAAGAGTTTCGTGTTCGTGTCCATGGAGGCGGCCCGGGAGATGCTCGGCCTCGAGCGAGGCGTTTCCGAGTTCGCCGTTCTCCTCCCAGGGCACGGCGCGGCGGACGACGCAGCCGCGACCCTCAAAGAGAAGCTCCCCACCCCTCCCCTGTCCGTCGAGACATGGAAGACGCTCCTTCCCATGGTGCGGCTCGTGCTCGAAATGTACGACAGCTTCATACTGATCTGGTTTCTGGTGGTCTTCGTGGCCATGGCCTTTGGTATCGTCAACACCCTGCTCATGGCCGTGTTCGAGAGAATCCGGGAGTTCGGGCTCATGAAGGCCCTGGGCATGAAGCCGGGCGGTGTCGTCCGGGGGGTCCTGTCCGAGTCCTTTCTGCTGCTCCTGCTGGGGACAACCGCCGGGAATGTTCTGGGCCTCCTCACTGTAAAAATCCTCGCGGGCACCGGGATCGATCTCTCATCCCTGGCCGCGGCCACGGAGTACGTGGGCATGCCACGGGTCATCATCCCGCAGATCAAGTCGTGGGATCTTGTTTCGGCAAACGTCGTGGTTCTGGTCCTCGGCCTGGCCGTGAGTCTTTACCCCGCGCTCAAGGCCGCCCGGATCACCCCTGTGGAGGCCCTGGCTCACACATGACCGAAACGGCCGGGACAGAACAAGGAGGAACATGCATAGCGACCCCATTGTGCAACTCACGGACGTTATCAAGACCTACGAGCAGGGCAGGATCCGTATAAAGGCCCTCGACGGGGTGAGCCTGGAGATCCCCAGGGGTGATTTCCTGGCCCTGGCCGGGCCTTCGGGGTCCGGGAAGACCACGCTCTTGAACCTCATGGGCGGTCTGGACCGCGCGGATTCCGGAGGCATCGTCCTGGACGGCCACGACCTGGTCTCCATGAATCAGTCGGAGCTTGCGGAGCTCCGGCTCCGCCGGGTGGGGTTCGTTTTTCAGGCATACAATCTCATCCCGGTCCTCTCCGCGCTGGAAAATGTGGAATACGTGATGCTGCTCCAGGGCGTCCCGGCCCGGGAAAGGCGGGACCGGGCCGCGGCCGTCCTGGACGACGTGGGGCTTCAAGGCATGCACGACCGGCGTCCCGCGGAACTCTCCGGGGGCCAGCAGCAGCGGGTGGCCGTGGCGCGCTCCATCGTCTCCGGCCCGAGCATCGTCCTCGCGGACGAACCCACGGCCAATCTGGACACCCAGACCGGGGCATCCCTTCTGGAGATGATGAAGGGGATGAACGAGACCAAGGGGGTCACCTTCATCTTTTCCACTCACGACCGCATGGTCATGGACCACGCGCGGAGGCTCGTGAAGATCAGGGACGGCCGGGTCGCGGAGGACCTGAACCGTGGGGGCTAGAGACATGCACCGGCCTGATCCGGATCGGCGGGATGCTCACGGACAATTTTTCGCACACCCCGGGATGCGCCCGCTTCTCTTCTCCTGGGCGGTTCTCCTCACCCTCCTTTTTCCGGGCGCGGGAAACGCGGAACCGGCGGAGTCCCTTCAGGAGTCCGGAGAGGCCTCATGGTTTGAATCCAACACGAGTTGGGGCGGATACATCAAAGCCAGAGGGAGCGCCTCGTGGGTGGACGACCGGTCCCTTTACGGCACCGTGGATGCGGGAACTCACATGGACGGGGTTTTCGAGGGACGGCTCACGCAGAGGACCTTCCTGACCGACGAGCTCCTTTTCGAGACCCACTACGAGATCCTGCTTTCCGGCGGGGACACCACGGAAGCCCGAAACGAGCTGGCAGGGCGCTTTCCAGGCCTCCTTTCCTCTCCCGGGTACTTCACGCCCTTCACGGACGACGACGAGCGTTTCCTGGACCTGACCCACGTGATCCGGGATGAGGAGGATTACACTCTGACACACCGCCTGGACCGTCTCCTTGTGGACTGGTCGCCGGGGCCGTTTGTCCTCAGGGTGGGCAGGCAGGCCGTCACCTGGGGAAACGGCCTCCTGTTCAACCCCATGGACCTGGTCAATCCCTTTGCCCCCACGGACATCGAGAGGGAGTACAAGCTGGGCGACGACATGGCGGGCCTTCGTTTTTCAACTGGCGAAGGCATCGAGTCCGAGGTCCTCTACGTCCCCAGGCGGGATGTGCACACCCACGAGATTTCATGGGAGCGGAGTTCCCTGGCCGCAAAGGTCCGCATGCCCCTGGGGGAGCTGGATCTCAACATCCTCGGGGCCCTCCACTACGACGACGAGGTGATCGGGGCGGGCGTGACCGGCTACCTTGGGAGCGCGGCCTGGCGCGCGGACGCGGTCTGGACTTTTCTGGAGGACGGTGGAGGCAAGGACGGCTACCTCAGCCTGGTGGCCAATGTGGACTACTCCTGGGTGTGGGGAGGAAAAAACCTCTACGGGTTTCTCGAGTTTTTTTACGGCGGCCTGGGCGAGAACGACCCCGCCGCGGCCCTCCAAAGCCCCGAGCTCACGGAACGCCTTGCCCGCGGCGAGCTCTTCACCCTCGGCCGCGCTTACCTGGCCGGTCACGCGCGGCTCGAGGCCCACCCCCTGGTCAACATCCTGCTCACGGTCATCCACGATTTCGGCGGCCCCTCGGGGCTTCTCCAACCCCGTATGGTGTGGGACGTCACCGCCGACCTCCAGGCCGTCATCGGCGGCACCCTCCCCTATGGGGCTGACGGCACCGAGTTCGGAGGCTTTCCCTTCCCGGGGACGGCTCTTCTGACCCCGGCCCCTGATCGGGCCTTTGTCTGGTTCACCCGCTATTTTTGATCCCGAGCACGCTCCTGATGCGCGCCGCGAGGTTGATCCTGTATGCGTGCTCCGGCTGCCTGGGCAGGGGAAGGGGATCGTACTCGAGGGCCTGAATCCGCTCGAGGGTCTCCCCGCGATCCCCCCCTGTCTCCCGGAACAACCGTTCCACCAGGGCCTGAAACTCCATGGAAGTCCGGGTGCCGCGCCGCAGGAAATCCTCCACGTGCGCGTCCGTGAACACGAAGTGGTGGGCCTGGCACAGCACGCGGGATTCAAGCTGCGCGAGGCGCCTGAGGGATGTCATGTAGGCCTCGAAATCCACCAGGCATTCGCACATCACGTATCCAACCGGGTGCATGACCCCCGCCGCCTCGGACGCCACGAGCAGGTCCATCGCCGGGACGTGGAAGCTGAAGAAGTCCCAGGTGTGCCCTGGCGTGGCCAGGGCGTGCACCTCGACCCCCCCTTCGAGGACGACCCTCGAGTCGGGCTCCAGGATCCAGTCGACGTCAAAGGGTTCAAAGGATTCGGAGGAAAGGATCCGCGGGTCCAGCCCGTGGACGGCCGCCGACGGATCGTCGTTGAGCTCACGGATGAGCCTCACGGCGTTGGGCCTGGCGAGGACCTGCCGGGCGCGGGCGGACCCTGCCACCTTCATCCCGGGGTACTCCCGCAGCAGGCGGGAGACGGCCCCGCAGTGGTCGAAATGGACGTGGGTCAGAAACAGGCAGAAAGGCGTCCTCCCGCCCAGGACCTCCCTGACCGCCTTGACATAGGTGTCCCCGAGGCACGTGAGGCCCCCGTCGAAAATCACGGGGCAGGGTCCGTCCAGGAGGTAGATGGGGACCGCAGCGGACCCCAGCACATAAAGGCCGTCCCTCACTTCTCCGGTTCGGTCAAAGATCACAGCCGCGCCCCCTGTTCCGCCCGCCCCCCGGTACTTCGGACCCGCTTTTCGAAAAACGTCACTTCTTTATCTCCTCGAGCTTCTTCTTCACAAACGAGTCCTGGTTCTGGGACTGGATGCAGAGCATGAGGTGGCAGGCCTCCAGTTCCAGCGTCTGCTCCAGGCTCGATTCCATACCCTGATCCAGGGCGATCCGGGAAAGCTTCAGGGACAGGGGCGAGCGCTCCGCGATCTTCCGGGCCGTCTCCAGGGCCTCTTCCATAAGGCGATCCCGGGGCACCACCCGGTTTGCAAGCCCGATCCGTTCCGCTGTTCCAGCGTCGACGAATTCCCCGGTGAACACCAGCTCCTTGGCCTTGCCCAGCCCCACCAGCTGGGTGAGGAGCTTGGTCCCCGCCGTGGTCACCGTGAGTCCCACCCCTGTTTCGGGGAAGCCGAAGAAGGCCTCATCCGCCGCGATCCTGATGTCGCAGCACATGGCGAACTCGCAGCCCGCGCCCAGGGCGTACCCGGGGACGGCCGCGATGATGGGTTTCCCGAGCTTGAGGATGATGCGCGCGACCTCCTGGTACCTCTCGGTTTCCTCGATCCAGGTGGCCGGGTCCTTGCCTTCGCTTGTCTCCTTGAGGTCCTCCCCCGCGCAGAAAGCGCGCCCCTCTCCCGTGAGGACGACCACCGAGACCCCGGGATCCTTTCGAGCCTCCTGGAGCCCGGCCATCAGCTCCCGCAGGAGAGTGGTGTTGACGGCGTTCAACCTTTCGGGCCTGTTGAAGGAGATAACGGCGATCTTGCCGTCTTTCCGGTAAAGAACAGCCTGCCCTGTCATAAGCTCATGCCTCCTTGAAAATGCGTTAATCCTCTTCCTCCACACGCCAGGCGAGTCCGTAACTCCATTTGAAATCGTCTTCCTCTCCGGCCCCCGGCCGGACCTCCAGCCGATACTTCCTCCCTGGGTCCAATTCCACCCAAAGGTTCTCGGTGTTTTCATCAGGGGCCGCGGAGGATGCCACAGCGGTCCCTTCCCCTGAGTCCGTTATGTCCAGCAGGAAGAGGTCCAGGTCGTGGAGTACCGAGCCCCCCGAAACGTCGAGATTCCAGGCCAGGCACGCGATCAGCCGGACCGGCCTGCCGATCTCGGGAAGTGTATAGGAACCCTTGCGATTTGTGACACCCACGCCTCCGAAGGCCGGATCATAGTCAAAACCGCGGGACTTGATCAAGCCCCGCGCCGGGGGGTCGTCCTCCAGGCTGTTCTGTTCGCCCGCTGACAGGAGTCTGTAGCTCTCCCGGATGTTCAACTGGCCGGCCCCGAAACGGGGATCCAGGCCGTTGGAAGCGCGGTGCTCGTCCCTGCCCCTGTAATCCTTGATGTCCCATTCCGTGGTGTTTTCCGTCAGCCTTTCAGCTCCGGCCATGAGGGCGGCCTTGATGACTTCCGGTCTTCCGCCGTTCATGACGACCGCCCCAAACCGGTTCTTCACACGCGAGGCCACGGGGTCCGAAGACAGGTGGGGACTGTTGGCGGCGAGTCCCGCGAGCAAAACGGCGGCCGCCGAAACCACGGGGGTGGCCCTGCTCAGGTTTTTCTCGGGCACGACCAGGTCCGGACTCGAGCTGCCACGTTCGTAGAGCCCGCCCTCCACGGGGTCGCCGGCGGGTTGCTCCCCTGCCGTGCGACCCACCCGGACGGCGTTGAAGCACGCGCCCAGGACAGGCTTGTTCGGCAGGCGGGAGGCCGCGACCACGATGACCTGATCCTTTTCCACGACCCAGTCCGTTCGTCTGAGTATATCCGCAAAGTCACCCGAACCGCCCACCCAGCTGTGGTTCCACACGCGGCTTCGCGCGTATCGCGGAGGCTCAGGAGAGCCGCTTCTCAGGAAATCCGGACCCATCCAGGACCCTGCCTCGTAGCAGTCGATGTCCTGGATGCCCGGGGCGATGGAGGAGCGGATTCCATAGAAGAGCCTCCCCACGGACGTGCTGTGCCCGGAAAACCCCCCGTTGTCATCGGAGATAAAATGGAATCTCTTCCCAAAAAATTCCGGGTCCGCGGGATCGGTCCTCCACCTCCCGGACGAACCTGCCTCCACGTGGCCCACCGGGACGCCTGTCCCGTCTTCGAGATCCTCGCCCGCTTCCTTTTGGAGGTCTGCATACCCGATGTCCTCCAGGACGCCCGCCAAGGCCCCCGCCGGCTGTGCGCACCGGCAAAGGCAGCACAGGAGCATCAGCAGAGCCGCAACCATTGAGGCGGCGCCCTGCCGGGCCTCCGCCGGTTGCGCGGATGTCTTTTTTGCTCCCATTGGTTTAGAGGGCGGACTTGGAAACCCCGGGCCTGTTCGCATCCACAAAATATTTTTGGGCGGTGTCAATCATTGAGCAGGTCTATGAGTTCCCTGAGACGCCCGAACTCCCTTCTGTTGAAATCGACCACAAGACGATGAAACGGAAGGCTTTCCGGCTCATCGTGCTCCTCCGGCAGGGGGCCGGAAAACGCCATTCCCCCTCCCGGGGAGAGGATGTCTTGAAAATCCTTCTCCAGATCTCCCACGGACACCGCGGGGAGGCTCTTGAGCCTGATGACCGTCTTCGGCCCCACGTATCGAAGGCTGTGGTACCGCCCGTAGAAGCCGAGGATGCTCCGGACCGCTTCTTCCGCGGAATCGAAAAGCGCAAAAAGGGACAGGTCCGAAGGACTGACTGCCCCCCGCGTCAGGAGCTCCTCCTTGACGAAACCCTCCCATCGTCTCCAGTAGGTGCCGCCTGGGAGGTCCACCATGACAATGGGTACGGGGTTTCTCTTGCCGGTCTGCACCAGCGTCAGGATCTCCATGGCCTCGTCCAGGGTGCCGAAGCCGCCCGGGAAAAGGGCAACCGCGTCGGATTCCTTGACAAAGGCCACCTTTCTGTTGAAGAAGTACTTGTAATTGATGTGCCTCGGAAGCCCTTCCAGGATTGGGTTCGGCTTCTGCTCGAACGGCAGGCGGATGTTGACCCCAAAGGAGTTTTCCGCCCCGGCGCCCTCGTTCACGGCGTGCATGATGCCGGGACCCGCGCCGGTGATCACCATGTACCCCCCATCCGCGAGCCTCTTTCCAAAATCCCGGGCCATTTGATATATGGCCTCTTGGGGCAGGGTCCGGGCCGATCCGAAGACCGTCACCTTCCGCACATCCCTGTAAGGTCCGAAGACCTTCGAAGTGTATCGCATCTCCTTCAGGGACATGCTCATGAGCTTCAGATCCGCCCTCCCCTGGTCTTCCTGCCCCGCCTTGAGCGCAGCGACGATCATCTCTCGAACAATCTCTCCGTTGTGAATGCCCCCGGCCAGAAGCATGAGGTCGTCAACGGCCCTGTCCAAAGGGCCGTCCGTCCTCCGAAAGCTGAGTTGCGTTCCTTCGGGTGTGTTCCTGCTGTTCTCTTCCCTTGTGCTCACCTGCCCTCCCTTTCGTGTGCCGCGGGCCGGGTGAAATTTACCCGCCCGATGAGATCCCTCCGACAAGACCTCCCTGTTTACCCTGTCGCCCCGGTGTTGTCCACAGCTCATTCGAATGCGGTCCCTTTGAGCTTCCGCACAAAATCGCTTCCAGTGGTCTCAGCGGCGCCGGGCCAGGTAAAGGGTCGTGACCGCCAGAACAGTGGATGCCCCTATGACGACGGCCGCCGCTTGATAGACATTGGCAATCCCTGTGACCAGCGCCTCGGGGGGAGCCTTTGCCACATCATCCAGGCCGGGGGTTGCCGCCGCAGCCAGGACCCATGCGGTGAAAGCGGTCCCGGCCAGGGGTATGCCGGCGGTGTGGCCCAGGGTCCTCGAAAGGGTCATCAGACCCGAGGCGATGCCCAGGCGCTTCCGGGGAACCGCGCCCATGATGGCGCTGTTGTTGGGCGACTGAAAGAAACCCATGCCCATGCCGAGCGGCAGGAGCCGAAAGGCCGTTCCCCAAAAACCCACCTCCCGCCCCAGGCTGCTGATTGTCAAACACCCCGCGACACACAGGCCGAGCCCGATGAGGCTGATCCCCCTGGCCCCGAACCGATCGGCGAGCCAGCCGGCTACCGGGGCCGAAATGCCCATGCTCACCGGGACCACCACCATGAGGAGGCCCACCACGTTGGGAGAATAACCCTTCACCAGCTCCAGGTAGAATGGGATGATGAAACTCGCCGCAATCACCAGGAACACGAGCCAGCCCATGAGGAGATTTATGGTGAAAAGGGCGTCCTTAAAGAGGCTCGTGTCCACCAGAGGCCCCGTCACCCTCTTCTCCACGAGCACAAAGAACGCCAGGAAAAAGGCCGAGGTTGCGAGAAGGGCGGCGGTCAAAGGCTCTCCGAACCCCTGCCTCTGCCCCGAGGTCATGCCAAGAGCGAAGGTCCCCATGAGGCAGAGCATGAGAGCGGCGCCCGCAAAATCAAAGGAGGCGCCTTTCTCCTCCACACCAGTATCCGGGACGAACTTCAAGATGGCCCACACGGCGGCGGCCCCGAAGGGGAGATTGACCAGGAACACGCTCCTCCACCCGAAGGCCGCGATCATAAAGCCGCCAAGGGCCGGCCCAACAGCGAGCCCCACGGAAACGGTACTCCCCAGGATCCCCATGGCCCGGCCCCGCTCGGTTGCGGGGAATGCCTCTATGGCGACCGCGGCGCCCAGGGCCTGGGTGACGGCGGCACCCAGGCCCTGCACCATGCGAAACCCCACAAGCCAGTGCACACCCGGCGCCAGGCCGCAGAGAAGGGACCCCGCCGTGAAGAGGCCGACCCCGAAGGCAAACAGGCGCCGCTTGCCCCTCATGTCGCCCAGGCGGGCCATGCTGAGAGTCATGGATGTGACGACGAGGACATACCCCAGGATGACCCACTGGATCGCGGCGAAATGAGTGTTCAATTCCTCGACGAGCGTGGGCAGGGACACATTGACGATGTTGACGTCCAGGGTGGCCATGAAAACGCTCAGGCCCACAGCAAGCATGGCCCCCCACTTGCCGGCTGCAGGCGGTTTTGCCGCGCCTTTTTCCGAAATGCTTCACCTCCACGAAAAGAGCAGGACGCACCAGGAGCGCCGGCCTCTCTGCCCGGGCTCCAGAGCGTCCCATTCAATAAAATCCAAACTGTTTGTTGTGGGTGCACAAACGAGAATAGTGTGAATCGCGGCTCTTTTCAAGCCCGGACTCCAGGGCGGGACGTGATTTCACAGCGGCCGGGCTGCCCCGTGCCGTCATTTCTTGATCAGTACCATTTGATCTTCCGCCTGTTGGAGCGTGACATGGTGCAGGAACGAGTTCCCCAGGAGGATGACCTCGGGGAATTTACCCGGTATGACCACCGCCTGAACGCCCTTCACCACAATGCCCTCCAGTTGGACGCTGTCAAGAGTCACCCGGTAGGCCGTCTCCTTCTTGGCGGCCGTGGAAATTTCCACCCTTTCGCCTCTCCTGTACCTGATGTCGAGCCGCTTGGCCTCCCTGGAATTCATGGACACGTAGGACGCTCCGGTGTCCACGACAAATGCCACGGGGTAACCGTTTATTCCGCCTCGTGAGAAAAAGGCCCCGCCCCTGCTTCGGGTCAACTTGACGGTTGTGTCCAGCTTGTGCGGCTTACTGGAGTCCTTTTTGTATTCATAAACCTCGTCGTTGAGGTTGACGACCACCTTGTCCTGCGTGGCGATCATCACCTGAATTCCGTCGGGGCCCCTTTCACCCGGTTCCAGAAACACCGCCCGGCCGTCGATCTCGAACCGTGCCTTGTCCCGGGAAAGCCCGGTGTAAACCACGGAACCCGTCTCCGCGGCGGCATCCGCCAGGATGAAAAGACTAAAGAAAAGGGATATTGAGCATAGCGGATTAAAAAGTCTGGCAAGCATTGTCCTCCCTCCTGTTCCCACAAAACCTCTACTTTTGTCTACAAGATTTGGGCCATCAAGCTCCTTTTCAATGTTCACTCGGGCCATGCCCCAGTTTCTGCAACATCCGTGCCCGACCTCACCAACCCCTGCATCCTTCCAGTCTGGATTGGGAAAACAAAATTCTCTGTTCACCATGTGGAGGCGAATCCAGACTTCCCTCACATTCATCATTGACATACATATTGTTTGTATGTCAATGATGGGTAGAATCCTCAGGTTATGCTGAAGCCGAAGGCCGCATTCATCGCCGTGGCATCTCCTCCCAGAGTGGGAGGTTGAGAACAACCATTTTTTTGGTCCAATAGTGGGAAGTTTAACTCTTGCTTAACAATGTTCGTTGAAAGGAGCACACAATGGGGAAAAGAGGGCCGGTTTTTGCGTTTTTGATGGTGGCGGCGATGGTCACAGCCTGTCTGGCCTTGTGGGGTTCGGATTCGCCCGCGTTCGCCAAGGCGGAATATAAGTGGAAGATCCAGTCCGTGTGGGGGCGCGGGGATCTGTCCATGGAAACACTAACGTACTTCGCCAAACGGGTGTCCGAGAGAAGCAACGGGCGAATAGAGATCGCGGTTTTTGCCGAACCCGAAATCGTCCCCCTGCCGGAGGTCTTTCCCGCCTGTTCCACGGGGGCCATAGAAATGGCCCATGGAGGCGGGGCGATCTGGTCGATGGTCATTCCCGCGGGCGATGTGCTGTTCGGCAGCGTCCCCCGTATATGGAACATGCCGGAGCTGTCGGTCGAGGAAGGTGCGAAGAAGCAGCGTGAGTTTCTCTTTGAAAGCGGCGCCGTGGATCTCATTCGGGAGGAGTTCGCAAAACACAATCTTCACTGGCTGGACATGCACACCATAGGGGCGTCCTGTCAGCTCTCCAGCAAGAAACTGAACAAGCTCGAGGATTTCAAAGGCCTCAAACTGGCGGACCTCGGCGGCTGGATGGGGCAGTGGCACGCGGCCCTCGGATGGGTCCCGGTCGAGATGTTGCCTGCAAGCGAAATGGAGATGGCGCTCAGGCTGGGCACTATCGATGGGGTGGAATGGGATTTGAGCGCGATAACCGGTTTCGGCTGGCACAAGGTGGCGCCTTACTGGATAAGCAACGAAGGCCTGATGACCCACGGGATTCAGGACATCCTGATCAACGTGGATGCATGGAACAAGCTGCCCGATGATCTGAAGGCCGCGGTGGCCGGGGCCGCCGAAGACTACTTTCACAAGTGTAACGAAGGCTACGGCGCCCTGATGGCACAAATCAGGGACATGGTGAAGAAAGGCGAGCTCAAGGAGTCCTTGATGGACGAGGAATTCGAGAAGGCGGCCGATGCGGCGGCCTTCAAGCTCTGGGACAAGGCGGCGTCCGAGGACCCGCTGTCCGCCAAGTTGATTTCCCTGATAAAAGAGTTCAAGGGCATCAAGTAGGCGGTCCCGGAAATGAACAAGATAACCGACCTCCTGTCCCTGCTCATCGATGCAGCCACCGAAACGACGGGCAGGGTTGTCAGCCTGATAGCCCTGCCGGTCATGGCGATCATCGCCTTCGAAGTGGTCATGAGGTATTTTTTCAACAACCCCACCCGTTGGGCGTGGTCCGTGAGCACACACCTGTTCGGCATCCTTTCCCTGTTCGGCGGGGCGTATGCCCTTTTTCACGGCAGGCACATCCGGGTCGAGATACTCTACGAGCGTTTCGGTTCGCGTTTCAAGACCCTGAGTCATCTGCTCACGGCGATCTGTTTTCTGCTCTTCATCGTCCCGCTGATCTGGCAGGGATACGTGATGGCCGTGATGTCGTTGAAAAGCAGGGAGGTCATCAGGGGAATCATCCACTTTCCGGTCTACCCTTTAAAGATCGCCATCCCCATTGCCGCTTTTCTTTTCCTGCTTCAAGGGATCGCCACGGTTTTGCGCCGCGCCAGGAAAAAAGTCATCGATCGCGAGACAGACGTTTAGGGGGTTCGCCATGACCAGGGTGACCGCAACAGGCGAATTCCTGCTTTCCGACGAGAACCTGTCATGAGTATAGAGCTGATCACCGTTGTCCTGTTCGGAGGAATGGTCCTTCTTCTTTTCCTGGGAGTCCCCGTCGTGTTCGGGATCGGCGGGCTCAGTGTCGGCCTGGCCCTGTGGCTGGAGGGGCCGAAGGCCCTCTACACACTGGCGAGCACCGCCTTCGGGCAGGTCACGAGCATGGGACTGCTGGCCATCCCCATGTTCGTCCTCATGGCCAATCTCCTGATTCACTCGGGTATTGCCGATCGCCTGTTTCAGACCATGAGTTACTGGCTCTCCGGTGTGAGGGGGGGCCTGGCGGTCGTGACCGTGGGTGTTTCCACGTCTCTCGCCATGTGCGGCGGTTTCGGACCCGGCATCATCACCATGTGCCTGGTCGCGATACCGGCCATGCTCAAACGGGACTACCACAAGTCCCTGGCCCTTGGAAGCGTTATGGCGGGGGGGATTCTAGGCCCCATCATCCCCCCGAGCGTGATGATGATCGTCCTGGGTTACATGACGCGCCTGCCCATAGGGAAGCTGTTCATGGCGGGGATCGTCCCGGGATTTATCACCGCGATCCTCTTCGCCCTGTACATACTGGCGAGGAGTTACTTCAACCCGGAGCTCGCGCCGCGGTTTAGCGAGGAAGTGACCTGGAAAATGAGGTGGTCCTCGCTAGGCGGTGTGATCCTGCCCACATTGCTGGTGGTCGGGATGCTGGTCATCATCTTCGGCGGCATCGCCACCCCCACGGAGGCCGCTGGTGTGGGGGCCGCGGGCGCCCTTCTCTGCTGCGTGATCAACCGCACGATCGGTTGGGAAATGATAAGGGACTCGTGCCTGGAGACACTGAAGGTCACCGGGATGGTGATCTGGCTGATGATCGCGGCGAACTTCTTCAGGGTTTTCTTCACGAGCGTGGGCGCCAGGTCGATGATCATCGACCTGGTCGTCGCGATGCCCGTCAGCCCGTGGGTTATCCTCCTGGGGATGCAGTTCCTTCTGCTGGTGCTGGGCATGTTCATGGACGACTGGGCCATCATCGTGATCTGTGCGCCGATATTCTTCCCCGTCGCAGTTCAGCTGGGGTTCAACCCCATATGGTTCGCGATGGTTTTTCTGCTCAACATGGTCATCGCGTATCTGACGCCCCCCTTCGGATGGGCCCTGATCCTGACAAAGGCCCTCGCCCCGGAAGGTGTGTCGACGGGTGAAATCTGGCGCTCCGCTCCTCCGTTCATGGTTATCCTGGTTTTCATCCTGATCATGGTCATTCTCTTTCCCGGGATCGTGCTGTGGCTTCCGGGAATGATGTAGAGCGGTTTCGCGGACGCTTCGCCGCGACATGATCCAAACGGCGGCAACCGCCTTGTTCGGCATCCGAGAAAGGAGTCATCCATGGGAGACAAAGACGGCAGAGCGCCGGTACCCCCCTATCAGGCCATCGGTCTTTCGACGGTCGTTCACGGGGTCGGCAGTCGCAGCGGCATCCGGCAGAACCTCGACAACATCGAGGACGCGTTCCGGGCGGCGGTGGAGATCGCAAACATCAACATGCCGGTCAAAATCGTGGCCCTTTCGGAAGGGGCGCTCACCGGTTTCACGGACGAGGTCTTCGACCTTCCCCACACCGTCGCGGCGCGGGAGCTGTTCATCGAAATCCCCGGAGAGGAGAGCGAGAGGCTCGCGTCCCTGGCACGGGAGTACGAGACATACGTCATTGCCCAGTGCAAGGCCCGCTGGCCGGAGGTGATTGCGGACCGGTACTTCAACACGATGTTCGTGATCGATCCCAAGGGGCAGACCGTTCACAAGGCGGCCAAGAACCATTTGTGGTGTCGTGAGAGATCGTGCACGCCTCACGACGTCTACGACAGGTGGGTCGAGCTGTTCGGCGACGACATCGATGCGTTCTACCCCGTCCTCAAGACCGAGGACATCGGCAATATCGGGACAATCTGCTGCAGCGACGGGGAGTACCCAGAGGCGGTCCGCGCCCTTGCCTTCAACGGCGCCGAGGTCGTCTACAGGCCCAGCGAGGCCATGCCGATGACGGGTTCGGGCTACCCCGGCGGCGGCAGCTGGATGATTCAGAACCGGGGGCACGCGGAGTTCAACTCGGTCTACATGCTCTGCCCCAATGTCGGTCCGGTCTATGTCCACCCGAAGGTCCGTCACCCCTTCGACGTCGGGGGGGGGAACTCACACATCGTGAACTACCGGGGCGAGATCATTTCCTATCAGGCCTCCGGAAACAACACGATGGTTGCCGCGGTCGTCGACATAGAATCCCTGCGGCAGTTCCGGGCCATGAACCTGAACAGCAACTGGATGAAGGACCTTAGGACCGAGCTCTTCAAGAGGATGTACGAAAAACCGATCCACCCCAAGAATCTCTGGTTGGAGCAGGAGCCGAAACACCACGCGGAGGTGGACGAGATCTACAGGGCGAATATTCAAAACCTCGTTCGAAGGGGTTCCTACACACCGCCTCAGCGTGATTTCAAAGGCGCCTTCTGCCAGTCTCCGGCCACCGGCGAAGAGGAGTGGGGGAGGCTAAAAAAACTCTGGGAAGACGACTGATCGACAGCACACTCGATCAGGTCGTCAGCCGCTCCCGGCGCAGAGGCGACGGGCTATCGGCATCGTCCCTGTCAGTCCTGGTTGAGCGAGATTTCCCATATTGCCGGGTCACCTGAACTGGTGGTGATCACCGCCCGCTTAGCCACTCCCAGGACTTTCTGAGTCTCTTCAGGCATGACATCTGAAAGATACGACTTGAGCTCACGCATGGTGATGATTCCGTCCCTGGGAGAAACACTGAGATATCCGTCCGCTTCCCCTGAAAGTCCTTTCACTAAACAGTGGGTGAATGCACCGTTTTTCCAGGAAGTGTGCTCGATGGATTTGCGATCCGTGTCTGCTCCCACCATGAAGATCCACCCCTTGGGGATGGCCCCCCCTCCGCGCATCTTCTGAATGCCGGGCACGATTGACAAATTGCGTTCTCCACGAGTGATGAGTTTTCCAGCATGGCACGTGTCGACAAAAATCATGACATTCTTCGCTTTTCGCTCCTCCAGTGCCGTTCGGACCCGGTCCATTCTATACCCGGTAGCAGGGATCTTGACGTCCGTGTCATAGCACGCGAAATAGACCTTCTCCGGGTCTTCCGGGTCGGGGAATCCGTGGCCCGCCCAGAATAGAACTATCTGGTCGTTCGGTCCGGCTTTTGTAAGCCAGGATTCCAGAGCGATGAGGATATTCCTGCGAGTGGCATTTTCATTCACCAGCAGGTTGATGTGACTCTGTTTCCAACCCAATCGCAAAAGGATGTCGGCAAACGCATGTGCATCGTCATCCGCATAGATCAGGTCATTCAAGCCCCCGCCTTTCGCATTTCCGTAATTCGAAATCCCGATGATCACGGCGAACCGATCCTGGGGTCCGGTTCCCGAAAGAGTTGGGGGTTGCCGAATGGCTCGAGTCTCCTTCGTTGGATTTTGCTGCTGTGGTGCAAACCGGGTCCGTCGCAGGGCAGCGATCTCTTCCAGGGTATTTGCCAACAAAAAACCGGCTGTGACGATCCGCTCCTGATTTGCATAGACTTTTACAGTCCATTGCCCGCTCGGGTGATTGTATTTGCTGTCCAGTTTAAGATAATTATAAGTGTACCAATCAGTTGTCAGAACCTTTACAGTGTTTCCCTGGGAGCCCAGCATTTTCCCGTCCGGGCGATACCACTCGAACCGGAAGTCGTATTCCTTGTTGGGGATCAGATCGAACCAATGAACGACCATGTAGACGTTGTTGCCGTCCCCCTTCAGGAATTCATCCGCCTCTCCCTTGAGTTTCGTCAACGCCTCCTTGCCACGGAGTTTACCTTCGGCTATCCGTTCGATGTGAATCCCCTCACATAAGTGATATTCATAGCTTTCCGGCTTTGGAATAACTGTCTCGCGCCGTTCTGCGGAGACACATCCGATGGAGATCAAAAGAGAGAAAATTCCAATTGCGGAAATCCAAGGCACTGCGCCAAATGGGTGCCAACGCATGCGGCCTCCGTTATCCATTATTAAAATAGATTGAACATATTGTTTTATATCCGATAATTCGTCATCGTTTTTAAGCTTTTCCTGAAAACCGACGACCGATAACCGGCAACTGTCAAGGGTAGATCCTGCAAAGGGTGGCCCTCGTGGGCACGGAAGCACAGATCTCGTCCCTGGGAGAATCCCCTGAGAGTATGACATTGACGTTCGAATCGAAACAACCGTGTTCAGGCCCTGGTTTCTCGGGATACCACCATCCATAGGCGGCATGGGCGTACCTGGGGTCAATACCGGGCGTGAGCCTTGCCTTCATCTTCACGCGCTCCCCCGGAATCTGCGGGGTTTCAATCCACACCCAGTTTCCCTCCTGGATATCCATTTTTTTTGCCGTCTCGGGATGAATCTCGACCTCGGGGTCGGGGGTGAGTTTCCTCAAACTCTTTATTTGCCTGCCTTCCGAGCACATGTAGGATATGGACCTTCCGCCCGTGATGAGGATGAGCGGGTAGTCCTTCATGAGCCCGGGGGCGGCCAGGGGGCTTTCGGGCGGTTCCTTGTACTGCGGCAGGGGATCATAACCGTGCTTCTCAAAAATGCTGGAATACAGCTCGACCTTGCCGGAAGGGGTGTCGAAGCCCGCCTTTTCGTATTTGCGGTATACAGGGTCGATGGTGATGTACTCCCTTTCCTTGAGATCTTCAAAGGTGAGCCCCATGCCCTGGAGCATCCAGTTGTAGCATTCGAGGACGTTGTTCCAGGGAACGATCTTTCTGTTTGCCCAGGGGATCCTTTTCATGAGCTCGATCACGATCTCGAGATCGTCCCGGCACTCGCCGCGAGGCTCCAACACCTTTTGCCTCGCGCTGACACAACCGGAATATGACAGATCACAAACATCCTCCCTCTCGAGCCAGCTCGTTGTCGGAAGCACATAATCGGCGAACTCCGCGGTCGGGGTCATGAAATAGTCGACGACGACGTTGAGATCAAGGTTCAGCAAGGCTTTCAGTACCTTCTTACTGTTCTGCACATTGATGATGGGGTTTGCGCCCGCACAATACAGCGCCTTTATCGGGTAGGGGTCGCCCGTGAGCATGGCATCGACGGCGAGCGGAGACGGGACAAACGGCAGGGGCGCATCCGGCCCGCAGATAAGGGGGTACTCCTGTATCCCTATCCTCTTTTGAACGACCTCGATGGGAGGCGCGCACCACGGTCCGGCGCCTGCAAGGGCTATTGTCGGGATGTTGCCCTCCATGTGCATGGGCAGGAGGTTTCCCCCCTTGACATCAATGTTTCCGGTAATGGAAAGCAATATGCTCAAAGCACGATCCGTCTGCGCCGAATTGGTGTCCTGCTCCACCCCGATCCGGTGATGCAGGGCGGCGGGTTTGGTGGTCGCATACATGACGGCGGCGTCTCTGATCAAATCCGCGGGCAGCCAGGTGATCTCCGCCACCCGCTTGAGTGGATAATTTTTTACCCTTTCTTTCAGCCGATTGAACCCGACACAGTATTTGTCGACAAATTTCTTGTCGTAAATTTCATTTTCGATGATGACGTTGATCATTCCAAGGGCCAGGGCATCCGCGGTTCCGGGCCTCAAGGGCAGCCAGAGATCCGCCTTTCGAGCCAGCAGCGTCCTGCGGGGATCGACGACGATGAGCTTCGCTCCCCTCTTCCTGGCCTCGAGGATGTCCCTGCCTCGTGGTGGATGGGCCGCCACGGGATTGGCCCCCCAGATCATGATGCATTCGGACGACAGATAGTCCGGCCCCTCCTCCAGCATGATCGGGTGCCCCACAGTGACCGCCTCGGCGAGCAGCGACGGCGCAAAGCAGATGTGAAGGTCCACACTGATCCTGTTGGGGCTTCCAAGGGCGAATGGAACGAGCGTGCACACAAGAGAAGCCCTTGGGCCGGTCCCGTGGATACACGCAATGCTTTCGGGACCGTATCGATCCCTGACCTCGGTGAGCCTCGAGGCAATACCGCGCAGCGCCTCGTCCCACGACACCCTCTCCCACTTTCCTTCACCTCTTTCACCGACCCGCTTGAGGGGGTACAACAACCGTTCCGGGTGATTCACCAGTTGAGGTTGCGCCGCACCCTTGGGGCAGACATAGCCCCTGTTCATGGGATGATTGGGATCTCCCTTGATGCCCACAATCTCACAGTCTCTGAGCTTGACCAGGACCCCGCATTCGCAGTGGCATGACTGGCATATCGTTCTGACGACTTTTTTCATACCCTTCTCCTTGCTGTCGAAGAAAATTGCAGCGCCGCACGATCACTGCATGAGACCCGGGAGCCAGAGTGCAATCCGCGGAAACGCCATGACCATTGCCATGGCGATGATGCTCAGGCCGATGAAGGGAAGTGCAGCCCTGTAGATGTCCCCCATGGTCGTCTCCCCGGGGGCCACACCTTTCATCACAAAGAGGCTGAGGCCGAAGGGGGGTGAGATACCCGCCATTTCGATATTGATCAAAAAAATGACGGCGAACCAGATGGGATCGAATCCCAGAGTTTCAATGACCGGGATAAAGATGGGCAGCGTTATCATCATGATGGAGACGACGTCGAGGAACCCCCCGAGAAAAAGGATGATAATCTGCATGAGGATGATGATGAACATGGGGGCGACATTGATGCCCGTTGCCAGCTCCGTGATCCCCGTGGTGGCGCCGCTGAAAGAGAGTATCTGGCTGAAGGCCGTGGCCCCGCCCATGATGAGAAAGAGCATCCCCGTGACGGACAGGGTTCCGGCGAGGGATTTCTTGAGGACCGCCCACCCCAGGCGTCTGTATATAACGGCGAGGGCGATGGTCCCGACACATCCGGTAGCGGCCGCCTCGGACGGGGTGGCAATCCCGAGAAAGATGACGCCGACCACCAGGAAAACCACGATTCCCTGGGGCAGGACATACTTGAGGGTCGACACCAGCTTGTCCCGGAAGCTCACTTTCTTCACGGTGTAGGTCGGGGCGATGGAGGGCTGCACGATGCATCTGACAATGATGTAGAGCGCATAGATGAAGGCCATGAGGAGTCCCGGGAAGATGATCGCGATGAGGAGCTTGCCGATGGACAGCTCGGCTATCGCACCACAGAGCACGGCCAGGGCGCTTGGTGGAATCATCATGGCCAGCCCGCCGCTGCCCAGGATGGGGCCCAGGCTCATGGACTTGTGGTACCCGTGCTTCTCCATCTCGGGCACGAGCACGGAACCGAGCATGGCCACGCTGGCCAGGCTGGTGCCGGTCAGGGTGGAGAGCACTGTGCCCACGGCCACCGAAAGGAGGCTCAGCCTGCCTGGAATGCGGCCCAGCCACTTGTCAATGGTTTCAATGAGCACGGGGGCGATCCCTGAATGGAACATGATCTCTCCCATCAGGATGAATAAAGGGATCGGAAGGAGAACAAAGGTATTCAAACTGCTGTATATGGAGGTGACGAGCTGCTCGAGGCCAAGCATGCCCCCGAAAAACACATACATGCCCACTATGTTGATGAGCATGAAGCAGAATGCAATCGGCATTCCCGTCACCATCAAAATGATGAGCGCGCTGAAAATCAACAGTAATACCAGTTCCCATTCCAATGATCAGTCCCCCCGCGGCCTTGAAGTTTCTGGAAAGCAGGTCCCGTTTTAGCGGCTTGACTCGGTGCTGCGAATCTCCCGCCATTCCTTGAAGTGGCTGCACCCTCGAATGACAAATTGTATGAAAAGCAAAAACATGCCAATAAAAATGATTGAGATCAGAAGATATTTCGGAAGCCTCAGGACGGTGGGGGTCGTGTAACCGACGCTGTAGAAATAGATGGTCACCTTGATTCCAAAAAACGTGAGAAGCGCGCAAATAAGTGAGCTCACAAAGGACGTAATCGCTGCGAGAAAAGCCCTGCCCTTCCGATTGAGCCTTACCAGCAGCAGATCCATCTTCACGTGACCCTCGTTTCGAAGAATCCACGCCCCCACCAGAAAGGGCAAAAACAACAGGATGTATTCGGAAACCTCCACCACCCAGCTGGTTGGTCTTGAAAAGAAATACCTCAGGACCACTTCCATGCACACAATGAGCATGAGAATGAGCACCATGACGCCGGCAAGCGCCGTGAGGTAATTGTTGACCCTGTCGAACACCCTGATAAATCGTGCGAACCCCATGCGGATCTTCCCCCTGTTAGCCCTTGGCACAATCTAAAATTCCTTCCGCAGCGCTGATCCGGGCCCCCTCCAGGGCGAACAGGGTCGCCCTGGAGGAGAGAAAAACTCACTTCGTCAGCTTGGATTTTATCTTTTGGATGCGCTCCTTGGAGAACCGCGCCATCTCGTCGTCCCACGCGCTCTTCTCGGCAAGCTGCACGTACCAATCCGCCATGTCGCCCTGGAGCTTGATGACGTTCACACCGGATTTTGCGGCCGTCTCGAGCCCCTGGTTACGGAATCCCCTTTCAAAGACCATGAAGGACTTTTCATATTCCACCATACAGTCGGTGATCAGCTTCTTGAGATTTTCGGGCAGGCTCTCCCATTTCTTCAGGTTCATAACGCTCACCACATTGGAGCGATACATGCCGGGGGACACTATGTACTTGCTGACTTCGTGCAGGCCGAACTGCAAACCCACCGAAAGGGATGTGACGATGCCGTCCACGATACCCCGTTCCAGCGCGGAGTGGTATTCGGGCAGCGGAACGGTGCTCACGCTCGCGCCCAGGTTTTTGTAGAACCCGTGAAAGGCGGTACTGCCCCCCAGTTTGAGGCCCTTGAAATCCTCCTTCTTTTCGATGGGCTTGTTGACAAAGAGGAAGAAGAATCCGGAATCGGTGGCCTCGCCTCTGCCCAAATAATGAAGCCCGGCCTCCTTGTACATATCCGCGATCATCTGGTAGGCGCTGATCTCACGCTCTTCGGTCGCGGAATAATCCGAGATTTTGGTGGCGTCCGCCCCCGGCACCAGGGTTTCGAAAAAGGAGGTGGGGACATTGGCCATATCGATGACGCCCCTCTGGACGCTCATCCCCAGGTCATAGGGTTTCACTGTTTCGGGCCCGCCCCTGACCACGATTTCCAGTTCACCCTTGGCCTTCTCATTGACCTTGTCAATAAATCCCTCCTTGAATTTCTGGAAGTGGAATTTACTGGCCATGGCGACAAAAGAGACATAGTTGAGCTTGATAGGTTCAGCAAAGGCGCTTGCAGCTGTAAAGGAAATTATTACGGACACACAGATGAACAGAAAAGAATACCGGCTCCATTTTTTAATTCTCATCATCCAACCCTCCTCCGTGTTGTTGTTGTTTCCCAAATGGCTTCACCCCAAGGCCCGGCGCATGCACACAAGTCCCGCTACACCCTGGATACATAACGGCAGCACCAACGCCCAAGCATTTTACCTCTCAAAAGGCGTTACACCACCTCCTTTCATTATTTAAATTTACAATGTTTCAATAATAATATCAGTCCCTTACCCCTCACGCCTCCCTTCTTCACACTCAGGTGAAGGCCTCATGGTTTCTTCACCCTTAAAAGGAAACATTCTTCCCTTCAAGTGCTGCATCTTGCAGTTAGGACAATAAGGCGGCGGCGGATCACCCTTCTTCTGCCTCAAAATAAAGCTGCAGGTATCACACTGGTAAATGGCTTCATCTTTTTTATCTTTTATTTTCACAATTTGACCTTTTTTTTAACATAAATATCTATTATCTAATAATATTATGTGGTTAAAATATTTACAACGAAAATATTTCATATATGCTGTTTTACTTCTCTTCTCTTTCAATTCAGAATGCGTTGCCTTTCAATGTTACGAAACAAGGGAGACCGCAGGGGCATCACCGAACTGACGGCCCGGCAACGCGGACACATGTAGAGGTGGGCATCGTTTATTACCGGGGCGATCTTTTCGAGCTGGGGCAGGGGGGAGAAATATGACCCGCAGCTTGCACACATGCAAAGGGGGACCGAATGGATCCGGTAGTGATCTCTCGAATGAAAAAATGGTTTAATCCCCAGTGAATGCCTCAAAGAGACTGCGGACTCCGGGCAGTCTCTTATACAAGTCCCACAGCTGATACACTGAAAATGCAGGTAATAAAAAACCCTCAGTTCCCCCGCATCCTGAAAGGTCAGGGTCCCCGTGGGGCAGACAACCGAACAGGCCGTGCACCCGGTGCAATTTTCGTCTTTGATATGGATTTTCAAGAAGACGAACGGAATCGCCACGAGCATTATTTCACCGGTAATCACGTGAATTGTCATCATATGATCGTTAACTATCGGGAAACCTCCCAACCAATTTTGGACCAACAAAAAACCACTTGCGAACGGCATGAACACTATGATCAGGAGAATATAATTACTTGCAGTATTTTCGCGCATTAATTGAGTCTTAACAAATTTATAAATAAAAAGAAAAATACATGCAAAAATTATTATTAAAGTCATAATATCAACGAAAAGATCGGGGAATGAGTACCACGCTATTTGAAATCTTGACTCTTCCCATAGAACAATATGACCACTATAAAACAATGGAATTGAGAACATTATAAAATGAAAAAAATATAATGCGAGTCCACATATCTTATTTTTTCTTAATCCCCTGTGATAAGGCAGCATAGAACGAAAAAACAAAAGCAATCTATCCTTAGTGAACTGATTCTTATATTTATCAGACGCTTTTATCGCTCTTATAAATAAGATTGTTCTAAAAAATATGCCCGCCCCGAGGACAGCGAATGCCGCCCACAGGAACAATCCATGCGATAAAGAATAAAGGTCCATAGAACTCGATGCTGAATCTTTCTAATGAAAAGAGATCCTGTGGATATTTTGAAGATCTCATAGGATCTCTTGAAGTGATCACTTCCAACCGATTTTGTCGCCCCATTTTTCTCTCACCCGGGCAACAATCTCCGGATCGTCCACGGTCCGCGGGGGTTCTTCTCCATAGAACCGGTATTCCTCCCACGGCAGGGTTGCGTCGATTCCCAGCCCTGACTGCCATCCTTTGGGTTTAAGGGGAATGGCCGGATCCAGCCACTGGCCGGCTCTCCTGGAGGTTACGGTCACGTCCCTGTCGGCCTTGACACGGGTGGAAAGCGCCCAGTGGACGCTGTTGTAATCCCAGATGTCGATGTCCTTGTCCACGACGATCACGTGCTTGTACCTGGCGTAGGTGCACCCCCACACCGCATCGATCACCTGCTGGGGGTGGCCTTTAAAGAGCTTGTCGATCTTGACGATCGCTTCGTACGTCACGTCACACCTGAGATCCAGAACGCCCGGCACGACCTTCTTGAGTGTTCTGAATGCCTCCGCCTGGGAGGCCTTCCCGACCACGACGGCGCTGTCCGACGGATACCACTGTTCCCTCGCCCCCAGGAAAATGGGGTTTTTTCTGTGGGTGATCCGCGTCACCTCGAAGACCGGGTTGCTCCTGGCTTCCCCGTAGTAGCCCGTGTATTCACCGAAGCCGCCCTCGATCTGCCTGTGCCCCGGTTTGACAAACCCCTCGAACACAACCTCGGTGGTGGCCGGCACCTCGATGTCGATGGTCTGGCATTTCACCATCTCGAGGGGCTCGCCCCTCAGACCGCCGGCTATGTGAAACTCGTCCACATTGGGCGGCGTTCTCGTGCAGGCGACCGTGAAGACGACGGGATCGTAGCCGGTGATCACGGCCATGGGCATGGCCTCCCCCCGTCGTTCATACTTTATGTAGTGCTGTCGCCCATGGGTGTACTCGGGGGCCCCCCACCCCAGGAGATTTTTACCCAAGGTGCCCATCCGATAAATCCCCGCGTTCAGAAGTCCCGTGTCCGGGTCCCGGGTCACCGAGACGCCCAATGTCCCGGGAAAGGGCCCCCCGTCGTACTGGTGCCACACCGTGTTGCAGATGCGGTTGAGGTCGATGTCACCCCCCTCTATGACCTCCTCCTGGCACGGACCCGAATCGACGATTTGCGGCGGCACGGGTTTTTCCGTCCTCTGGATCCACTCTTCATTGAACTCGCTCCAGTCATTGATGCCCATTGCCCAGAGGAATCTTCGGTCCGCGCCCAAGAGGTTGGTGACCATGGGGAGATCCGCACCCTTGATTCGATCGAACTGAATGGCCGGGCCGAGTTCCTGAAGCCCGATCCTGGTGATGCCGTTGATCTCCCATTGGGGATCCACCTCTTCGGTCACGTGGAAGAGGTCGTTCTTGGATTCCAGGAAATCGAGGAACTCTCGCATATCGTACCAATTCGCCTTGCCCATAATTAAACCTCCCAAAATTTGATTATTGTGCAAACTACATCAATCCCGGCAGCCACACCGCGATGGACGGCATCACCATGACCGCAAGGATGACAATCGCCTCCATCAGGATGAAGGGAACAGCAGCTCTATAGATGTCCCCCATGGTCGTATCCTGAGGTGAAACCCCCTTGAGCACGAAAAGCTCTATACCGAACGGTGGGGAGAGATTGGCAATGGACATGTTTATCAAAAGCATCAGGCCAAACCACAAAGGGTCCCACTTCATGGCGTTACACACTGGCATAAAAATCGGTAAAGTTATCATTAATATACTTAATTGATCCATAAACATACCAAGAAACATAACTACGATCATCATACATATCAAAAGCATTATCGGAGGGACAGGAAGATCCACTGCAAACCGCACCATGCCAAGCGTGGCCCCCGAGAAGGAGAGGATCTGGCTGAAGGCGGTGGAACCGCAAAAGATCATGAAGATCATGGTGGTGGTGGCCATGGTCCCCGCAAAGCTTTTCTTCAGGGACTCCCAGGTCAGGCTCCTGTAAACCAGGGCGAGGACTACGGTAGAGAGGACACCGAACCCGGCCGACTCCGAAGGGGTCGCAAGACCAAGAAGCATGAGCCCTATGACCGAAAAGACGATGACCCCAAGGGGCAGGACGTATTTTATCAAGGGGAGTACCCGCTCTTTCAGGGTCCTTGACTTGGAGGCGTGGGAGGGGGCTATGTGCGGCTGGAGCTTGCACCGCCCCACGATGTAGGCCGCGAAGAGTCCCGCCATGAGCAGGCCCGGCAGCAATCCCGCGATGAGAAGGCCCCCCACTGAAATTCCTGCCAGGGTGGCGAGCACCACGGACATCCCGCTCGGGGGAATGATGATTGCGAGCGCTCCTCCGCCGAGTACGGGGCCCAAAGCGATCGGTTTTTTGTAACCCCTCTCCCTCATTTCCGGAACAAGCATCGATCCCAGCATGGCCGTCGACGCCCAGGTGTTGCCGCACAGCACCGCGATGAGGACGCCGCCCGCCACCGCCACCAGGCCCAGACGGCCTGGAAGCTTCCCCAGAAAGGCATCCAGGGCATCCAGCATCCTGGTGCCCATGCCGGAATGAAAGAGCACCTCGCCCATGAGGATAAAGAGCGGTACGGGAAGCAGGGCGAAAAAGGTGACCGATTCGAAAATGCTCAGGATGAGCTGGTTGAGGCCCGACGTTCCCCCCCACAGGCAAAACACCCCAACCAGGTTGATCAGGAGGAATGAAAAGGCCACCGGCAGCCCGGTGAGCATGAGACAGATCAGGCTGCCGAAAATGACCACAAGGAGCAACCACCATTCCAAGGGAGATTACCTCCACACAGCTCTGAATGCAAACTCAGGCCGGCGGGTGGTTTTCCACCCTGCCGCGCCAGCTTGAATAATAGTGAGCCATTCTTCTCATAAATTGTATAAACAAAACAAAAAAACCGAATGGAATTATTATAAAAAGGATAAAATCAGGTGCTTCCATAGCGGTCGGCTGGTAGCTGCCCTGCCGGAGTTTGTCAAGGCTGACCATGAGGCCGTACCAGCCGGTGACCGCGCAGACCGCGGCCCCCATGATGGAAGTCGCAAAATTCATGAAAGCCCGCCTCTTTTTGCTCAGGGCGATGAGCAGCAGATCCGTGTTCACATGCCCTTCGTTTTTGAGGACCCACCCTGTGCACAGGAAAGTTATGTAAAGCAGGCTGTACTCCGTAACTTCCAGGACCCATGGCAGCGGACGGCCTGCAACAGCCCGGGCCACCACGTCCCAGCACACCGAGAGCATGATGAATGCCAAGAGGACCGACGCCGCATAAACGAGACCCGAAAGAAGGTAGTCAAACGCGGCCCCGCTTTTAACGAGAATAACCTTAAGCTTTCGCATCACAACCACCGGATGGAGTCCCCGTAGCCGCCCGCGATTCAAAAGCAAGCCGTGAGCGGCCCCCGGATTTTTTCGATGATTATTTCACGAGCATCTTTTGGAGCTTCGGCCCGAGCTCTGGGGATTTGGCATTGACGTGTTCCCACGCGGACTCGTATGCCTTGTCCAGGAACAGTTTCCCGTCCTGCTCCGAGAATTCGAGCGGCTTGACCCCCTTGTCCATCATGAGCTTCCAACGTTCCGCCCCCAGATTTGCGTAGTAATCCGCGATGGCCTGATTGACCTCGGTGTTCTTGAATTCCTTGATCGCCTTCCGGACATCCGGTGACAGTTTGTTCCACTTGGCGGGGTTGACCAGGATGACGGCAATGGCCTTGTAAAGAGGGTAATCCACCGCAAACTTTGTGACCTCGTGCCAGCTGAAATCCGTCACGAACCCCAGGTGGGACTGGACAAACCCGTCTATTGCGCCCCTTTCCATGGCCGTGTAGATATCCCCCATGGGCAGATTGATCGGGGCGGCATCCAGGGCTTTCATGAAGGGAATGAAAGGCGGGAACACGCGTATCTTTTTCCCGGCAAAATCCCCGGGACCTTGCAAGTCCGAATTGACATACAGATGGAAGGTGTCCTCGAGAGTCCCTGGACCCAGCCAGACGAGCCCCTTTTCTTCGTGCAGCTTCTCCATGATTTCGTAATACCCGGTCTCCGCCACCTCCTTGTGATTCTTGTTGGTGAACATGGCGGTCTGCGCCTCCCACAGGAGGGACGGGTAGTAGCCGCACGACGTCAGGCACATGTCCACGGCGCCGCTTTTCACCGCCTCGTGCAGCTGAAAGGGCGGGATGACCTCCGGACCGCCGAGCAGTTCTATGGTGATGGAATCCTTGAATTTGTTGTTGACCTTTTCCATGAAAATGTTGAACCCGGCCACGTTTGCGTTGTTGGCCGGCAGAAAGGCCACCGCCTTGAACTTCATGGGCTCGGCGTGTGTGACAGTCACCCGTGCGGCAATCAAGACTCCGCAAACCATTGCAATCGTCATGATACAAAAGGCTTTCGCTCTCATAAATCGTGTCTCCTTTCCCTGTGTAATGGAACTGTTACCCCAAATCCCCGACAACCAATCCTATAATCTTGGGATCTGGATGGCTACAAGCCCAGATAGGCCTCTCTGATGTGCGGATTTTCCATCAATTCGATACCCCTTCCCTCGAGAGTGACCCGCCCGTTTTCCAGGACATATGCCTGGTCCGCCAGTCTCAGGGTGTGCTTGACATTTTGTTCCACCAGAAAGACGGACAGGCCCTGCTCCTTGATCAATGAGACGATCTCGAACACGGTTTTAACCATCAGGGGGGCCAGGCCCAGGGACGGCTCATCCAACATGAGGAGCCGCGGCCTGGCCATGAGCCCCCGGCCGATGGCCAGCATCTGCTGCTCCCCTCCGGAAAGGGAGCCAGCCATCTGCTTTTTTCGAGGCGAAAGGACCGGGAAGATTTGAAAAAACCACTCCGCTGTCTTCCTGAGCTCCTTTCTGGCGCCCTTGTTGAAGGCCCCAATCTCGAGGTTTTCCTTTACGGAAAGCCTCGGAAAGAGCTTGCGTCCCTCCGGGACCAACGAGATTCCCAGTTCGACGCGTTCATGGGAGGACAGGTCGTTGATGAACGTGTTTCCGAACCGCAGAGCCCCCCCGCTGACACTCAACAGGCCGGAAACCGCCTTCATGATCGCCGTTTTTCCCGCCCCGTTGGATCCCAGGAGCCCAGTTATCCGACTCTTTTCCACTTTGAAGGAGACTCCCCACACCGCCTGAATACGGCCGTAAAAGACCGAGATGTCCTGGGCTTCCAGAATTTCAGGCGATTGACGAAGGAGGCCGCCGTGTTCAGTACTCAAGGTCGTCCCCCAGATAGGCCTTAATGACTTTCTCGTCCCGGAGAATCTCCTCCGGGGCACCCTCGCCGAGCTTCGCCCCGTAGTGAAGCACCAAAACCCTCCGACAAAGGCCCATGACCGCCTTCATGACATGCTCCACCATGAGGATCGTCAGATTCATTTCCTTGTGAACCCTTCGAAGGATCTCCATGGCCTCGGCCGTTTCAGCGGGTGTGAGACCCGCAAGAACCTCGTCCAGCAAAAGCACCTTCGGATCGGTCATCAGGGCCCTGGCCAGCTCGAGCCTCTTGTGATCCGCAATCCCAAGGCCGCCGGACAGGGCATCTTCCTTCCCCGCAAGCCCGACAATGCCGAGTGTATGGCGGGCCTTTTCAATAGCCTCCTTTCTGTTCCCGAGGCGGTCCCTCCCGAACATCTTCCCGACCACGGCGTTTTCCAGAACGGTGAACTTTCGAAAGGGCCTCACAACCTGAAAGGTTCGCACCAGGCCCAGCCGGCAGATCCTGTAAGGCTTCATGCCCGTGATTTCCGAGCCGTACAGTGTGACCCTCCCCCGGTCCGGACTGTAAAAACCGCTCAGCACGCTGAAAAGAGTCGTTTTTCCAGCCCCGTTTGCTCCGATGACTCCCAGTATCTCTCCTCTCCTTACGGAAAAACTCACGTCATTGAGGGCGATGAGCCCTCCGAATCGTTTGGTTACACTGTCAATCTCCAGAATATTCACGACGGATACCGTTTAAATTTAAAAAGTGTTTCTTTAATTGCCTGCAGGATGCCCTCGGGCATGAACTTGACCATGAGAACCATGACAAAACCTAAGATGATAAGGTAGAAATAGGGGTACTGGGACCAGAGCAGTTCGGAAATCACCGTCAGGATCACCGCGCCGACAACCGCACCCTGGATACCCTCGATGCCCCCCAGAAAGGCCATGACGATCACCTGAAAGCTGACCACCGGGTCGAACACCGTGTAGGGGTCTATGTAGGAACGCCTCAGGGCGAGGATGGCACCCACCATGCCTGGGAAGAAGGCGCTTATCCCGAACGCCAGCCACTTGCAGAGGCTGGTGTTGATCCCAAGGGCGCCGGCCGCTTCCTCGTCCTCCTTGATGGTCAGGAGGGCCGTGCCGAAACGGGAATTCTTGATCCCCCACGCCGTAAAAAGAACCGCGATGCAGACGACCAGCATGCTGTAATAGAGGGTGTTGAGTTCCGGTGTCGTCATGAGGATCCGCCCCACGGTCCCGCCGAGCTTGATCTCCAGGTTGATGAAGATGTACTTGGTCAGCTCCGTCAGCCCGAGGGTGAGGATGACGAAGTAGGGCCCTCTCACGCGGAGGAACGGGAAACCTATGAGCATGGCGAATCCGGCACAGACCCCGCCGCCCAGCAGAACGCCCAGCACGTAGGGCATCTTCGTCCACGTGAGGGCCATGAAATAGGCCCCCAGGCCATAAAAGGCGGAATGGGCCAGGGAAATGTAGCCCGTATAGCCGGAGAGGATGATCCAGCTTCCCGTGAGGGATATCCACATGAGAAGGTCGAGCAGAAAGGACACCTCGTAGTCCGAGACTGCCAGGGGGGCAAGCCCCAAAAGGACACCTGTGATCAGGAGAGCCGTTCCGGTCCTTATCTCTCGCCTCATGGATCAGACTCTCCCCTTGCGCGTGAAGATCCCTTCCGGTCTCCAAAGGATGACAAGAATGAAAAGTGAGTAACTCAAGATGGGGCGCAGGCCGGGAGAGGTGAGGCTCACCCCGACGGTCTCGAAAATCCCCAGCAGGAATCCCCCCAGGAGGCTGCCCAAAATGTTTCCCAGCCCGCCCAGAACGATGACGATGAAGGCGATGGTGGTGTACGGCATCCCCATGAAGGGGGTGATCTCGTAAAACATGCTCAGGAGGCTCCCCGCCAGCCCGGCCATGGCGAATGCGATGCTGAAACTGATGAAGTACACCCTGTCCGTGGGGATGCCCACCAGCCTAGCCGCCTCCCTTTCCTGGATGAGGGCCCTTATGGCCTTCCCGATCATGGTCTTTTGTATGAGGAGAAAGCACAGGCCGCACACGCACAGGGACACCGCAAGGGCCAGGAGACGGTTCGCCATGATGGGGACGCCCCCCAGGTTCACCACGTGGGTCATGTACGTGTACCCCCTGATGTCCGCGGTCCACAGGAGGGAGGCTGCGTTACTGAAAATGATGGACAACCCGAAAAAAATGAGAAGGCTGTTGGACTCCAGCACTTCCATGGAGGGCGTGGCGTGGATTATGGACAGGAAGACAAACCGGCAGACCAGAAACCCCAAAAGGCCGTTCATGAAAAGCACGAACACCATGGACACAAGAGGGCTGACCCCACCGAGCGTGAAGAGCCAGTAGGTGGTGTAGGCGCCGATCATGATCAGCTCCCCGTGCGCTATGTTGAGTAGCCTCATGGTGCCGTAGATCAGATTCAGCCCCACGGCTATGAGCGCGTAGATGCCCCCGATAATGATCCCGGAGGTGAGGACCTGAAGGATTTGGCTCCATTCCATGGGTGGTCTCCCGGCGGCAGCATCTCACCCTGCCGGGCGAATTGGGAGCCCCCCGCCGGGGGTCTCCCATGCGTCGGTTGTTTCCGTCATGGTTCCACACACCCCCCGGGGAAGCATCCCGGACTTCACATTGGATAGGACCTTGCGAGGTCCCCAAGGGGAGCCTAAAGGTTATGTTGCCGGACCCCAGTGGAATCTTTTTATTTGCCGGGCCAGTCGGGCTTGGGATAGACGGGTGCGGCCGTGGCCGTTTCCTTGGGCCAGATGATCTCCAGGTCCCCCTTCTGGTACTGGAGGATCATGCTGGGGGTGACCTTGTTCTCCGTCCCCGTGAAGGCGACGGGACCGTTGATGGTGCTGAACTCGCTTCCCGCGATGACGTCCCTGATTTTTTCCCTGTCAAGGGACCCCGCCTTTTCAATGGCCTGCTTGACGATTTCACACCCCATGTACGCGAGGGCTGAATCCAGATAATCCGGCCTGCTTTCCCATTTCTTCACATAGCGCTCCTCGAACTCCCTGGCGCCGGGCCAGGGTCCCTTCGGGCTCCAGTGGCCCATGGTGGCGATCCCCTCGCTGGCCGGCCCAAAGGCCTGGCCGAAGGCTGCGATGGACGGCCCCACGAGCTCGAAGAGGAATTTGGGGTTGAATTGCACGCCCTGGATCTGCCCCGTCAGGAGAAAGGAGTCCGCAGGATAGGAAAGGGCTATGAGGGCATCGGGGTTTTTGGACTTGACCTCGGAGAGGAGGGTGGTCAGGTCTTTCGCCCCCATGGGATAGTCCTTGACGAGGACTGCTTTAATCCCCGCATTCTCAAGCTCGGGCTGGAGGAACTGGAGGTTCTCGCGTGGAAAGAGGTCCTGGAGATAGATGACCGCGACGCTTTGAACCCCGATGTCCTTGAGAAGCGCCACAAGGGCTTTCATCTGGTTGTCCGGGAGGGCCGCCGTGATGAACCAGAAATACTTGCTCTCGATTTCCCGAAGCTTCACCGAAGCCGCCGTGGTCCCGACCATGGGCATCTTGTAGCGTTCCGCCAGGGGCGCCACGGCGAAGTGGATGGTGGTCCCCCACGGTGTGAAGACCAGATCCACCTTGTCCCGGGTGATCAGTTTCTCATAGACCTTCACCGCGGTCTGGGGCGAGCTCTTGTCATCGTAATAGACGAATTCCACCGGCAGTTTCCTGCCCAGGTCCTTGACAAAGATACCGCCTTCCTCGTTGACCTTGTCCTTCCAGACCTGGTAGGCGTTCATCTGGCTGAGAGCGGCCTGGGAGTACACTCCGGTAAGTGCATTGGAAAAGCCGATTTTTATGACATCCTTGGCTTGCGCCGGCCCCGCCGCTGAAAAAAGGGACACCCAAAGACCCGCGACCACCCACGTAAAAAACTTGCCACCCATCGCCCGACTTTTCATCATCCATCCTCCTTTAGTCTGGAAAAAACCATTCCCGCTCAACCGCCAATCAACTTTCTCTTCCTCAAGTCCCCAGCCACGTCCTCAAGACCCAGTTCCTGAAGGGTCTTTTCCTGCGGGATACCCTCCTGATCCCAGCCTCGAAAAGTGTAGTAATTTTTCAAAAGGGTCTCGTATTTTCCGCGATCAAGGACCGCACCTTTGAGCGGACCGGAAGGCACCGGCTCATCGAAGCACCGTTCGGGTGGGTAATCGTCCTTGCTGCGCAGCCCGAACCTGGCCTGCATGGCGCGCTCCACATTGTATATTCTCGTGCCGCAGTTCATGAGATCCTTCCAGTGGAAGTTCAGGCCGGTCACCGCATTGAAGTATTCGGTCATTTCCTCGGGCCCGATGGCCATGCCTTCCCAGGCGGTGTGCCGTTTGCATATTCCAAGGGAGTCCACGAGGGCGCAATAGTCCTCCATGAAGGAGACATACTCCTCCTTTCCCTCGTACTGCATGCCGTCTGAAAGGCCGAGGTCGAGGAAATGCTGGGCCGCTTCCTCCGGGATGCCCTGAATATCGGACGCTTTTTCCATGTTCAACCAGATGTCCGTATTAACCCCCCTCAAATGATCGCTCCCGCGTGTGGAGGTCCCATGCGAGAGTGCAGCCCCCACGCCCATGAGCCGGTTGTCGCCCGAGGACTGGGTCATGCCTTTTATCTGAATGACATATCGAATGAGACTCTCGGGTGGGATGCCTTTCTTTTTAGCTATATAGTGTGCGAAATTAATGATGTTGTCTGCGAGCTTGTCGCCGAAATCGCCCTCTCTGTACGCGATTCTTTTCAGTGCCTCTATGGTGTCTTCGTAATTCCCCCAGATGAGCATGAGTCCGTCCGTGTCGGACTCGTCTATGAGCCCGTCCTGCCACCAGTGGCGGATCGTGTTGAGCCAGTTGGACACCTGCACCACATCGAGTCCGAGATCGTTCAAGAGGGAATTGATGTAGAGAATGGCCTCCATGTTCACGCCCCCGGCCCGTGGGCCGAAACCGCACGTGACCTCGTACTCGGCTCCTGCGCCCCGGGTGGCATAGGGTCCGTCCTTCACCACGTAGTAGTGCTCGCAGTGGACGGCGCAGCCCAGGCAGGCCACCATCTTTTTGGTGAACCTTTCTTTGAGTGCGGTGGAATACGTTTTTTCCACGTCCTTCACTTCCCTGTCCTGCCAGTTGAAGGTGGGCAGCATGCCTTCGCTGTTGAAAATATCCATCAGCACGGCCGAACCATACTCGCTGAACATGGGGTAATGGGGCGCGTTGATCAGTTTATTGTGGACTTTTTTAAAGGCGGCCTTCAACTCCGCCGGCCTCGCGATCTTTGCGCCTTTGGTACCCCTGACCACCACGGCCTTCATGTTTTTTGATCCGAGAACGCTCCCAGTGCCGCAAGCCCCGGCGGCGCGGTGGAGCTCCAGGGGGATCGCCCCTGAAACCATGTTTTCACCGGCGGGGCCGATGGCGATCACCCTGGCATCCTGGTCGTTCATCTCATTTTTCAACATCGCATCCGTCTCGGACACTGTTTTTCCCTTCAAGTGCGCAGCATCCCTGAGCTCGACGCGGTCGTCCTCGATATAGAGGTAGACCAGATTTTCGGATTTTCCATAGAAGACAATGGAGTCGTAACCAGCCCATTTCAGCTCTCCACCGAAATAGGACCCGAGATTGCCGTCCCCGAACACGCCGGTGATGGGAGACCGCGCCACGGACACACAAATTCTGCTGGCGCTCAATGTGTTGCCGCAGAACATCCCCGGCCCAATGGCCACAATATTTTCAGGGCTGAAAGGATCCGTCACCTTGGGATCGAAATCATCAAAAATGATCTTCGAGTTGAACCCCCGACCGCCGATGAAGGACTTTGCAAAAGCGGGATCGAGGGGATCCTTGACGACCTTTCCTTCACTCAAGTAAGCCTTTAGTATATTTCCTCCCCAGCCGTACATAGCGCTCCTTCCTCCTTGCCTCCACGGAACCGGTTTTCGGTCGCCTCCTCTTTCCGTCACGCAACCGCCATCGTTTTTATCAGCTCTTCAAACCGCGCGGCCGCCTTCCTCTTTTTCTGCAGGACCCCTTTGGAGGCGGACATAAACTGCACGGCCTTGGCTGCGCAGAACTGCACGCACTGAGGGTCCCCCCCGCATAAGTCGCATTTGACGACCTTCCTGTCGTCCGGTCTCACCGTAGGGGCGCCGAAAGGGCATGCATTCACACACATGCGGCAGCCGATGCACAGATCTTCATCGATGACCAGGGCGCCGGTGGACTGCTCCCTGCTTATGGCCTTCACCGGGCATACGGCTTCACACGGGGCGTCTTCGCATTGCTGGCACACAATGGGAAGATCTATTCCCTGGTCTTCCCAGCTGATCACCTGGATCCTCGATTTCATGGGATTGATCTCGTCCTCGTGCTCCAACGAGCACACAAACTCACATACCTTGCAGCCCGTGCATTTCTCCGGGTCCACGATCAGGACCTTGTCCATGGGCACCTCCCTTTGCTTCATGTGGTTCCTTCCATGCTCTCATTCTTCATAATGCTTTTTGACAAGCTTTGCCTTGTATTCGAACTTGGGGAGTGAATCGGCCGGCACGGGTTCGATGTTGGCCCTGAAAATGAGTTTCTCGCGGATCAGGGCCTCCAGTTCCTTCTTGAGCGCGTCCAAATCCTTCACGTCTTTTCCATACTCCACCTTGACGTGGATGGGGGGGGCCCAGCCCGCCGGCGGGGGCTCGTAGATCTGGATCTCGATGGCTCCCGTGGTCCGCGGAGACAGGCTGGCCACCGTGTCCCTCACGGCCGCCGGGTAGACGTTGACGCCCTGAACGTTGATCATGTCATCGGTCCTGCCGAGGACCCTGATGCCGAAGCCGGTGCGGCCGCACTCGCACTCGGTCTGGGTCACCTCTATGTGGTCCCGGGTGCGAAACCGCACCAGCGGGATGCACTCCCTGTCGAGAGACGTGTAGACAAGTTCGCCTCTCGCGCCTTCCTTCACATCCTGGACCTCTCCCGTCTCCGGGTCGATGATTTCGGGGTGGACGATGCCCTGCGCCACGAAGTGCATGCCGCGTTTGAAACGGCACTCGGACCACATCTGCCCGCACATGTCCCCGTTTCCCATCATCTCAAGGAATGTGCAGCCGAAGAGGTCCTCGACCTTCTCCCTGACCGAGGGGATGGCCGCGCCCGGCTCCCCGCCCGCCAGGATGACCTTGATGCCGAGGCTCCTGGGCTCGATGCCGCGTTTCTTGAGGGACGCCGCGAAGTGGATGGGAAAGGACGACGTGGACAGGAAGGCGTTGGCTCCTATGTGCTGGAAAGAGGCGATGAGCCTGTCCGTGGCCCCCACGCCTATGGGGATGACGGTCCCTATGTGCTCGATGGCGTCCGCATAGGAGGCCGCGATGAAGAACGGGGCGACCACGAGCGGGACGATGCTGTCCGGGCGGTACCCGCCGGTCCAGAAGGCCCTGCACGCCGACTCGCGCCAGACTTCGATGTCCCTTCTGGTGACCCCGATGAACGTGGGCCTTCCGGTGGTCCCGCTTGTCGAATAGACCCGCTTGACCTTCCCCATGGAGCAGGCCATGTGTCTTCCGAGAGGCGGCGCCTCGAGCTGGCTGTCCCTGAGCTCCGTCTTCTCGGTAAAGGGAAGCTTCTTGAGGTCGTCCAGGCCTTTGATGTCGCCCGGTTCCAGGCCGGCGTCAGAAAATTTCTTGCGGTAGAATTCCGAGTTTTCCCACACATATTTCAGCTGCTTGAGCAGCGCCGTTTCCTGCACGTTACGGTAGCTTTCCGGGGAGAGGGTCTCCATCTCCTCGTTCCAGTACTCCGAGTACTTCTCCATTGTTCACCCTCCTTTTCAAAAGATTGGATTGCCGGGGATGACGTTAAATCCCGGGCGGCGGAGGGTTCCGCCGCCCGATGACGGCATTACCAACCCGGAGGCCTGGAGATGGTGATGTGAGGCTTGACTTCCTCCTCGGTGGGAATCCAGTCCGGTTTGATGTTCCTTCCGTTGGGATGGATTTGATATGCGCTGAAACCCTCGGTGAAGCCGCCATGCTCTTCCCGGGCCTTTCGAGTCGCTTCCATGTCTATCTTGTATTCGCACGCCTCCGCGTCTATCTCTTCTATCACGACCCCGTAATACTCACGGGCCGACTCGATGGTCAGCCATTCGTCCATGACGTCTTCCAGGACAAGCTCCGGGTCCCGTTCCAGGGGGTTTCCAAAGCCGCCACCACCGCTGGACGTGTAGTAGATGCGGTCTCCGGCCTTCAGGTGGACGCCCGTGGCGTACATCCCCGCGTTGAACTCCTTGTCCGTTCCCTTGTTGATGATCAGGGAGCAGCCTCCCCCGTTCAATCCTCCGCTGATGCCCCAGGGCGTGAATTTCTCACGGTCCCCGTGAATGGTCATGATGACGTCCGTGAGGACCTCGAGCTCCCTCACGAGGGCGAAACCGCCGCGCCTCATGCCGTGCCCGCAGCTGTCCGTCCGGGCCTCGTAGCGCGTGTAGACGACGGGGAACCAGCGCTCCTCGAGCTCCTGGGGTATGGTGCGGGCGTTGCAGAACCGCATGAAGATCAAGGACTTCCCATCCTTGAAAACGCGCGCGTTCTCTCCCCCCACGGCATAGGTGTACTGCACAAAGGGCTTCTTGGTGCGGGGATTGAACCCTCCCATGCAGAGGTTTGTGAGACTGACGGCGGCGGGATAGACCCTCCACGGCTGCACGGATGCAAGGGGGCCGGCCATGCAGCCGATGGTCACGGCCTCTATCTTGTCGAAGGCGCCGGAGCAGTACCCCGTGGTGGGGGCGAGCTCCGAGACGTCGACGCACGTGCCGGGCTTGGAGATGATTTCCAGGTTCCTGATGATTCCGTGATTCAGGGGAAACAGGCCGGGGAAACAGATCATGAAGCCCAGGTAGTTCCCGCCGATGAGAGTCGGCCGGCTGCAACCCCACGAGGCCGTGGGCTGGGGGTCGGAGTCGCTCCAGTCATAGGTCAACCTGGTCCCCTTCTTGGTGAATCTGCAGTGGACGCGGATGGGGGGTTTCCCCTCTTTCATCACGTCCTGGTCCCCATAGTCCTCGAACTCCCAAGTCCCGTCCGGAAGCGTTTCCAGCTCCGCAAGCATCAACCGCTCCGTGTAGTCGAACTGCTCCTCAAAACCCGTTTCCACGGTCTCCCTGCCGTATCTTTCCACCAGGTCCTTGACCCGGTTCTCTATGAGACGGGAGGCCTGAAACTGGGCTGTGAGGTCCGCCCGTCTCTCCACGGCGCCCCGGATGTTCAGGGCGATGAATTTGAACCAGCTTTCTTCCAGCTCATCGTTCTTGAAGAGTTTTATGGGCGGTATGCGGATCCCTTCGGCGTAACAGCTGGTGGCCTCGGGGTTGAACGTTCCCGGCATGGGGCCTCCCATGTCCGCCCAGTGAATCACCGTGCAGGCAAAGGCCACTATGTCGTCCTTGTGAAATATGGGCTTTATGAGCCGGGTGTCGTTCACGTGGGAGCCGCATCGGGCCGGATCGCTGAATAGATAGGCGTCCCCCGGCTCCATGGTCTCCTTGGGAATGTCCTTGAAAAGCTCCTTTACCGACGGTTCGAAGGACGCGTAGTGGGCCGCCGCGTCCGTGTGCCCGTGAGCCACAAGTCTCCCGTCCTTCGTCAGTATGGCATTGGACCTGTCCCGGCCCATGCCGATCACGGGATGGTAGGCTATCCTCTCAATGGTGGTGGACGCCTCGTAGCACGCCGCCACAAACGAGTTTCTGAGGACCTCGAAGGTAACCAGATCCAGTTTCAAATCTTTCAATGCATCCAGGGATTCCTTGATCTTGTCTTTTCCTTTTTCAGGCTTTCCCATTTTTCCCTCCCGCGCTATCTATCTACTTTGATTATGAGGTTTCCGTATTCATCGACACGGCAGTGAGTGTTCGGAGGCATGACGGTGGTGGTGTCCGGCTGCTCCACCACCGCGGGACCATCAAAGACGCTGCCGACGGGCAAAAGCTCCCTTTCATAGATATCCGTGTCTACAAAACCCACGCCCTTGAACCACACCTTCCTCGATGGCTTTTTCGCGTCCTCCAGGGAGCCGGTCCTATCGATCTTCACCAGATCGGGTTTTGGAATGATACCCATGGCGACCACTCTCAGGTTCACCAGCTCGACGGGAGCGTAACCCGGGGGAAGTTCGTAGCCGTAGGCCTTTTTCATGGCGGCGACAAAATTCCTGGTTATCACCTCGACGTCCCTTATCTCCCCAGGGGGAATCTCCACTGTGAAAAAACGGCTCTGGCTGAAAAACTTGACATCCACAAGTCTCTGGATGTTCATGTCCTTTTCCTCAAGACCCTCATTCTTCAAGACCTGCACGGCCTTCTGTATGAGCTGGTCCAGGTCCCTGTTCACGTCGTCGTAATTCAGCTCGTGCTCTGTCTGGTGAACGGGGTGGGTGAACTCGTGTTTCACGTCCACCCGTATGGCCCCGAAGGCCGACGCATACCCCGGCAGGGGCGGAACGACCACCGTGGTCGCGCCCGATTCCCTTGCCAGGTCGCACGCGTACATGGCGCCGCCCCCTCCGTAGGGAATGATGGCGAAATCCCTCGGGTCCCACCCCCGGGAAACGGTCTGAATCCTCATGGCCATCATGAGGTTGGTCATGGCGACCATGTACATGTTGGCGGCGGCGTCTTCGGCCGTCCATCCGTAGTGATTGCCTATGTTTTCCTTCAGGGCCTTATGCGAAAGCTCCCCCTTGACCTTCATCTCTCCGCCCAGGAAGTACTCGGGGTCGATTCTCCCCAGGACAATCTGGCAGTCCGTGTTGGTGGCCTCCGTGCCGCCGGCGCCGTAGCACGCGGGACCGGGCACCGCCCCCATGCTCTGGGGCCCCACGTTCAGGATCTCGCCCTTGTCCACCCAGCCTATGCTTCCGCCGCCGGCGCCGATATAGACCGTGTCCACGGACGGCAGACAGCACGGCACGTTCCAGAGGATCTTCCACTCGTGTGTAATGGCCGGATTCCCGTTGTAAATCATGGACACATTGTTGGTGGTCCCGCCGGTCTCGAAGGCGATCACATTGTTGAAGCCCGCCAGGGAGCCGATGTAGCCGGCCATGCCCACGGCCCCGGAAACCGGCGAGGAGTGAAAGGTCCTCGCGGGAAAATTCACGGCCTCTTCCATCCCGATGACGCCTCCCGCGCTCGTGGTGACGAGTATCGGGCCGTTGTAGTTCCACTGGTTTTTCAGGCGCTGATAAAGGCCCTGCAGATAGTTCTTCAGGATGGGCGAAATGTAGGCGTTCAGGACCGTCGTGCAGGTACGTTCGAACTCCAGCATCTGGGGCAGCACTTCGTGGGACAGTGTGATGTCCAGGTCAGGCAGTTCTTCGAGAAGAATTTCCCTGGTGCGTTTTTCGTGCTCCGTGTTCATAAAGGAGTCCATGTAAACCACCGCAACGGACTCTATACCCCTCTTTTTGCACTTTCTCGCCGCAAGCCTCACATCGTCCTCGTTGAGCGGAACCAAAACCTCGCCCCACGGTCCGGTACGTTCCCTGACGGGGAGGACGTTTCTCCTGGGAATGATGATTTCAGGCGGGTCCCAATCCAGTTCAAACGCCGATATCCGCTCGGCCCTGCCGCCCCCAAGCACGTCCCTGAAACCCTCCGTGGTGATCAAGGCGGTTTTCACGCCTTTTCGTTCCAGAATGGCATTTGTTGAAACCGTGGCGCCGTGGCGGAAGGAAAAAGTCTCCTCTCCGCGCAGCCCGGCCTTTTCAAGACCGTTGATGACCCCCTCGAAAAACGTAGGCGGCGTCGACGGGACCTTCCCGATCCGCTGTTCACCGGTTTCCAGATTGACCCCGATGACATCGGTAAAGGTCCCTCCTATATCTGTGCCCACGATCCATTTCCCTTTCGACATATCAAGATCCTCCTTCCGATTGTGGTGTAATTTATTTAGCTATAGCTAGTGAATTAATTTGATAGTAATATATTGTGTTTGGGAGTAATGAATACAGTTGAATTCATTAAAGCAGTTATCACTGGCCGTTGATATCGAAATTATTAATTTGATGTGAAAAAATTGTCATTTAAAATGATGGAATGAGTTTTGACGAATTTTTATTAAAATATATTGCCTCCATTAAGATATCTGAGACTGAACCTGGAGTTCTACGATTTGCAATCCACATGCCACCTGCTGAAGCCAAGCATAACTTATTGAAATCATTTGATTATCTCAAATCAACCCCTGCCATCTCAAACAGAGCGTCACCCCGATCATGCCAACCTGACATGGCAGCCGCTCGAAATCCGAATGTAACTGCCTTGGAGCATTGAAAAATCACGCCACCCTCCGTTTTGCCAAAATGTCACACCCAGGCGGAGACGGTTCCGCATGCGCCGGTGAGGGGAATCTCGGCAGCCCCGAGAATCGTGGTCGGAATCGCGGGCGCCTCGCGTGATCCCCACCCCGCTTGAAATCGTGAAGGACCTTGTAAGATTCCGCCCGAACCCTTCTCATGAACGGAAAACAATGCCATTGTGACATCCATGATGCCGGACACCTGAAACCGCACTCTGAGTTCACCCTTGATTTTCACTCCTTCATCCTGCACCCTTATACGGCGAAACCGTGAAATCAACGGTCTATTGTGCCGGATTATGGAGGACATCGTTGTGACCGAAAAAGCTCTGTTAAAAAACAAGAGGATTCTGGCGGTGGATGACGAACCGGATGTGCTCGACAGCCTGGAGGACATCCTTCGGATGTGCGAGGTTTTCAAGGCCACGGATTTCGAGACCGCGGCCGAGCTCATTCGGAGCGCCGATTTTGATGTGGCCATATTGGACATCATGGGTGTGGACGGCTACAGGCTGCTGGAACTCGCCGGGGAAAAAGACATGATCGCCATCATGCTCACCGCCCACGCCTTTTCCGTGGAAGATACGGTGAAGTCCTTTAAAAAGGGGGCGGCATCGTACATCCCCAAGGAAAAGATTACGGACCTGCCGGTCATTCTTGAGGATATCCTTGAAGCGAGAAAGCGTGGAAAACACTTCTGGTGGCGGTGGCTGGACCGCATGGGGGCCTTTTACGACAATCGCTTCGGACCCGATTGGCAGGAGCAGGATCGTGATTTCTGGGAAAAGCATTACGGTCGGTCGAGAGAGGACCAGACACAGGATAAAAAAGATTAACCGGCTGCACGAACCAGGAAGGCAGAATGACTCGTAAAGCCCCCAAGAGAGACACATCTCACCCGAGGCCCCCCCAGAGGTCGCCGGCGGGCATTACCAACTATCCTCAAAAGGGATGGTTCCAGGTCGGCCACACCAGGATGATCTTTTTTGATGTGCTCCAGGGTTTTTACAACCTCCGCAAGGTCATCAAGGAGGAGGTGGGCGACAATGCGAGCTACCTCATCTTCCAGGCCGGGATCAAGGGCGGCTTCTCTTTCCTGGAGCCCATGATCCAGAAAAGCAGATTCCGCGATCCCTGGGAATGGTTCGTCCAGGGACTCTCCGCATTCACGGACGGGGGGGCGGGGAATTTCGAGATCAAGGATCTGGACTGGGGCCAGGGTTGGGCCAGGGTGACGTGCGAGAACTCCTTCGAGGGGTGGACATACGCCCAGCGAAAAGAGCTGCCGGGAGTGGCGTCCTGTGATTATTCCCGCGGCATCATTCTGGGATTCATGCAGGCCACTCACAAATACGCGGGCACCGGACTCGAGGAGTCCCTGGACTGTGTCGAGGTCACCTGCCTCGCCTTGGGGGACGCCAACTGCGAGTTTCTGGTGGGCTCCCGGGAAAAAATCAACGAGCAGGGATACGAGCCGTCCAGGCCGGGGAAATCCATTCAGGAGCAGCTCAAGGAGCGCGTCTGGGAAAAAACAAAAGAAATAAGGGAGGTCAATCATTTTAACGAAAACATCATTCAGAGCATGACGGACGGGATCATGGTGCTCGACAGGGGTCTCAGGATCAAAACGTGGAACCGTCAGATGGAAAGGATTTTTCACGTGCCCTCCGAAAAAGCCATGGGCAAAAGGCTGGACGAGCTGGCCCGCTCCATGAAATACCCCTACCCAGTGGAACACCTTACAGAGGGCATGAAATCGGGCCGGCATTGTGAAGAAAAGGGCATTCACCTCAGGTCAAGAGGGCGTGAGACCATGATACTCAACCTCAAGGTCATCCCCCTCTTTGACGAGGGTGAAGCCGGCTCCGGCTTTATCGTGCTCCACGAGGACATCACTGAAAAGGAAGGCATGGAAATCCGTTACAGAAACCTTTTCGAGACCGCCCAGGACGGGATCTGCCTGACCGATCTGAATGGGCGGGTTATCTCCGCGAATAAAAAAATCATGATGCTCCTGGAAACCCCCTGGGAGGAGCTCGAAGGGAAATCGCTCGTCCGTTTTGTCTCACCCCACCACAAGAAGGGCCTCGAGGAACGCGTCCTCCAGGTGACGTCAGGCCTGGAGGCGGAGCCCCACGAAGTCGAGATCAAAAGCCGTTCCGGAAGGACAACGCCGGTGGAAATGTGTGTGAGTGCCGTCAGGGAAGGCGAAAAGGTCTTTGGCATCCACATCATCAGCCGCGACATCACGGTACGCAAGAAGCTGGAAGAGCAGATGATAAGAGCCGGCAAGCTCGCCGCGGTGGGGGAACTGGCCTCGGGGGTGGCGCATGAAATCAACAATCCCCTGGCATCCGTGCTGGGCTACGCCGAGGAGCTCATCGACCTCATCCAGGGGAATCGATCCGCCGCGCCGGGAGAAGTGGATGAGCTCGTCGAATACCTGGACACAATCATGGAACAGGCACACAGATGTAAGGACATCACGCAAAACCTTCTCAATTTTGCGCGGCAGGGGGATTCCCAGCTTGTCTTCACCGACGTGAACCACATCCTCGAAAAGGCCGTGCTGCTCCTGGAACCCGATGCAAGGCGCTCCAGAGTGAAGATCTCCAAAAATCTCGCCACCACGCTTCCACTCGTTGAAACAGACCCGTCCCAACTCCAGCAGGTCTTCCTGAACATACTCAAGAACGCCATTGACGCCTCACGGCCCGGTCAGAGCGTCGCCGTCGAAACGGAATCCGGCAGAGGGCTCCTGAGGGTGAATTTCAGGGACGAGGGCACCGGCATTTCAGAGCACCACCTGAAACGCATTTTCGACCCTTTTTTCACAACCAAACCGCCGGGCAGGGGCACCGGCCTGGGTCTTTCCATCTGCCACGGCATCGTGGAAAAACTCATGGGCACTATCCTCGTTGAAAGCGCCTTGGGAAAAGGCACCACCTTCACGGTGGAGATCAGCGAGAGAAAACCCACTTCGGGGCAGGGGTTGTAATCATGGAAGAGGCAAAACGGATACTCATCGTGGAAGACGAGGAACCTCTCAACCGCCTTCTCTTCAACCGTTTGTCCAGAAAGGGGAACATGGTGGACTCCGTGGATTCGGCCGAGTCCGCCGTGGAGAGGCTCCAGAAGGGGGCCTACGATGTCGCCCTTGTGGACATAAGGCTTCCTGGGATGGACGGGATCGAGCTCCTGAAGCACATAAAGGAAAACGCGGACACGGAAGTGGTGATCCTGACCGGGCACGGCACCATTGACAGCGCCATCGCCGCCATGAAGCTGGGCGCCCACGATTATCTGACAAAGCCCTGCAAGCTCAGCGAGTTGGAGGTGGTCGTCCAGAAGGCTTACGAGAAAAAAAGACTCAGGGAGGATTATTCGACCCTCAGGGAAAACTTCAGACACGAAAATAAATACGGCCTTGTGGTTGGGAAAAGCGCTGCTATAGCGCGTGTCATGGAGCTTATCGAGAAGGTTTCCCAAACCACCTCGACGATCCTCCTCCAGGGGGAGACCGGCACGGGGAAGGAACTGATTGCGCACGAAATCCATCGCAGGAGCGGCAGGGACGACGGGCTGTTCGTCGTCATCCACTGCGCGGCCCTCCCGGAGACTCTCCAGGAAAGCGAGTTGTTCGGTTACGAAAAGGGCGCTTTCACCGGCGCTGTCAAACGCAAGAGGGGTCTGGTCGAACTTGCAAACGGCGGGACGCTGTTCATTGACGAGATAGGAGAAATTCAGCCCTCCCTCCAGGTGAAGCTCTTGAGGTTCCTCGAATCGGGGGCCTTCAGACGCCTGGGCGGCGAGGCCGAGCACAAGATCGACGCCCGCATCGTGGCGGCGACAAACCGGGATCTCCTCGACGAGGTCAGGCTGGGACGTTTTCGCGAGGATCTTTACTACCGCCTCAAGGTGGTGAGCATCCACCTGCCCCCATTGCGGGACAGGAAAGAGGACATCCCGCTGCTGGCCACGCATTTTCTGTCTGAAAAGAACCTTGAAAAACAGATAACCCAGGAAGGCCGTGACGTCCTCATGGCCTACAACTGGCCGGGCAATGTGCGTGAGTTGGCGAACGTCATCGAGGTGGCTGCCATCATGTCCAAGGGCCGTTCCATCAGGGCTTCCGACATTTCCATACAGTGCGCAACGGCGACACCCCAAAAAATGAGCACCATCGCCGAATTGGAAAAAGAGCACATCCGCGAGGTCCTCACAGCCCTGAACGGGAACAAGACCAAGGCCGCCGGAATACTGGGAATAAGCCTCCGAAACCTCTATCGAAAAATTGAAAAATACAATCTTACGAATGGACCCCCGACATAGAGGGTTCCCCCCTGAGCCGGTTTCGATCCACAAGCGGCCATTTTTCTTCAAACACGCTTCGCGTTTCTCCGTCCCAGGCTTTTGGCGTGGGTTCTCGTTTTTTGCAATCCAGCGTTAACTTAACCCGCCGGAAGCCTGCATGCCCGCGACTCACTTTTCATGTTCCTGAGAATGCCTCCTTCAGGGTCTTGCACCTTCAGAGGAAAAAATCTGTTGACACGTGGGAATGCGGCTGATACTTTGCGTATATCGGAATAATATTCCACATAGTAGAATGCCTCATGTCCACAGTAGACAAAGCCTTTCGCGTCATCGAAATTATCAGTGAGCTGGCTCAGGCCGGCATTCACGAGATTTCCAAGGCCACAGGCTACCCGCCCTCGACAGTTCATCGTATCCTGACTATTTTGATGGAAAACGGCTATGCCGTTCAGGATCCCACAACCAAAGCCTACGCGTTGTCCCTGCGTTTTTTCGAGCTTGGGGCGAGGGTGCAGGAAAATTTCAACATCATTCCCTTTGCCCGCCCTCATCTCAATGCGCTCAAGGAAACGACCAAGGAGAGCATCAACCTGGCCGTACTGGATGGGGATGAGGCCGTTTATCTGGATCATCTGAACAGCGAGTTCGGTCTTCAGCTCTTTACAAAACTGGGGGCAAGGGTCCCCCTTTATTCCACCGGCGTCGGCAAGGTTTTCCTCAGCCAATTGAGTGAAGACGCTCTTGAACAGTATCTGCGCCGGACGGTCTTTGTTCCGTTTACGGAAAACACCCTGATTGACCCGGATGGCATACTCCGGGAATTGGCGGCCATCCGCGAGCAGGGCTTTGCGATCGACAACGAGGAAAACGAAAAAGGCTCCAGGTGCGTGGCGACTCTGATCTTCTACCACAACCACAAGAATGCCGCAGCCCTGTCCGTTTCCGGACCCACAATAAGAATCACCCCGGATCGGTACGCTTCCATTGGTGAAATCGTCAGAAAGTCGGCACGGGATATCGTCCGTTCCCTGGGTTATTCGAAGACAGGCATGTAGAGAAATCTCTTTTTTGGGATTTTCAAGTTGTCATCCTCTCTCCCGGGTCAGCTTTTTAATCCTTTGGCACGAAAGGTTTTTTCTATGAAAAATCAGCTGGACAACATCAAAGACCCCGTATCTCTCGGTCGCACCCTCATGGGGCCCGGACCAAGCGATGTCCCGGAGCGTGTGCTCTCCGCCATGTCACGGCCCTGCATAGGTCACCTCGACCCCTTTTTCCTCGCCATCATGGACGACACCCAAAAACTCCTGCGGTCTCTTTTCCAAACCGCAAATCCCCTGACCATACCCATTTCCGGCACGGGCAGCGCAGGCATGGAAACCTGCTTCACCAATTTTGTGGAGCCTGGTGATGAGGTTGCCGTCTGCGTGAACGGCGTCTTCGGTATGCGCATGTGCGAGGTTGCGAGAAAAGCAGGGGCACATGTGATCAAAGTAGATGGAGAATGGGGCAGGGCGGTTGATGTGGAAATGGTCAGGGAGGCCGTGAAAAATAAAAGCCCTAAAATTCTGGCCGTGGTGCACGCGGAGACATCCACCGGGGCTTGCACGCCTGTCGACGGGCTCGCCGAGACGGCCGGGAATTGCGGCGCGCTCTTCCTGGTGGACGCAGTGACGTCCCTGGGCGGCATGGACGTCACAGTGGACCAATCCCGGATCGATATCATTTACAGCGGCACGCAGAAGTGCATCTCCTGCCCGCCGGGCCTGTCCCCCGTCTCGATCGGACCAAGGGCCCTCGAGGCCCTTGAAAATCGAAAGAGTTCTGTTCCGAGCTGGTATCTGGACATCAGCCTCGTGAAGAATTACTGGGGTGCCGACAGGACCTACCATCACACGGCACCCGTCAACATGATCTATGCACTCCGGGAGTCCCTCCGCATCATTGATGAGGAAGGACTTGAAGAGCGCTTTGAGCGCCACCGATTGAACCACAGGGCCCTGGTGGGAGGCATCGAGGCGATGGGGCTTTCAATGCTTGTCCCTGAAGCAGAGCGCCTTCCCATGCTCAACACCATTTCCATACCGGAGGGCGTCGACGACCTTGCGGTGCGCAAGGCCCTACTATACGGTTACGGTATCGAAATCGGGGGAGGGCTGGGTCCCCTGGCAGGCAGGATATGGCGCGTCGGCCTCATGGGACATTCCTCGACGCGGAAAAACGTCATTCTTTTCCTCTCGGCGCTCGAGGCAACACTGAGGGCCCAGGGCTTCTCGGTTCCGCCTGGTGAAGCCCTCCAGAAAGCTTCCGAAATCTACGCAGAATAAAGCCACCTTTTGGTTAAAGGAGAACAGATCCCATGAATCATGAGGCACAGACGCGGATTCCACGGATGATATCAGACGCCGAACTTCACCGAAGGTGGGCTGCCGTCCGAGAATCCATGAAAGAGCAGGCGTTGGATTTTCTCATCATCCAAAACTCGACGGATTACCTGGGTGGAAATGTTAAATGGTTTACCGACATGCCGGCTTTGCACAATTATCCCGTGACTGTGATCTTTCCACGGGATGACGAGATGACGACCATCTGGAGCGGGCCCCAACCACCGGCAGAGCCCAACCCCCCCGCGTGGTCCTTGAGAGGCGTTCGAAAACGGATAAGCGTCCCGATCATCCCCTCCCTTGGTTACACATCGACATTCGATGCCGAGAAAGTCGTGGAGGAACTTTCATCTTATCCCGGATGCACAATCGGCCTTGTAGGCATGGGTTTCATCTCCGCGGCATTTTACAAATATGTCACAGACAAACTCCCCGGGGCCACCTTCGTGGACGCCACGGATCTTGTGGATGCCATCAAGGTCATCAAGAGCGAGGAAGAATTCAAGTACATCAAAGAGACGTGCTCCATGCAGGACGCGGCCTTTGAATTTGCGTTGACGAAAATTGAACCGGGAAAAAGAGATTATCAGGTCTACGCGGACGTTCGGCAAAAATGCATGGACATGGGGAGCGAACAACAGCTCGTGATGGTGGGCTCCGCACCGGCAGGGTCCACAGGTGTGATGTACTACGAGCATTTCGGAAACCGTGTGATACAGGAAGGAGACGTTTTCACCCTCCTCATAGAGTCCAACGGCCCGAGCGGGTTTTACGGCCACGTTGCCAGAATCGTATGCCTCGGCGATGTGCCGTCCGCCCTTGAAGAGCAGTTTGAATTGGCAAAGCAGGCGCAAAAGATCTCTCTGGACATGCTCAAACCCGGTGCCGTGCCGAAGGATATCTGGGACGCAAACAATGAATTCATGAGGAGCATCGGATATCCGGAAGAGACAAGGATCTATGCCCACGGGCAGGGGTATGATCTGGTCGAAAGACCCTGCCTGGATCTTTATGAGACAATGAAGATCGCTGCGGATATGAATATTTCAGTGCACCCTTCCGTCGTATCGAATAAGGCATTCGCTTTTGTGTGCGAAAATTATCGGGTCAAGGAATCAGGGGATCTCGAATGCCTGCACGAGACGCCTCAAAAAGTTTTTACTCTTTAGCACAATGCCTTGACGGCACCCCACGAACATAGCGAGGGCTTGGGATGAAAGTAGGGATTATGGGGGCGGGGGCCATGGGATGCCTTCTCGGCGCATCCCTTGCGGACGGTCGGAATGAAATATGGCTGGTGGACGTGTGGGAAGAACACGTCCGGAAGTTGAGAAAATCCGGTTTGACCGTCTCCGAGGGCGAGGCCGACAGGACCGTCCCCTGCAATGCGACCACTTCTCCTGAGGCGGTGGGCCCTTGCGGTCTCGTCATCATCTCCACGAAATTTCACGACACCGAATCCGCGACCAGGGGGGCCCTCCCCCTGATCACTCCGGATACCATTGTTCTGACGGTACAAAACGGCATCGGTAACGTGGAGATCATTTCGCAACACGTGGATCCGGGCCGGATTGTCTTCGGGTTGACAACCCTCGGCAGTGTGCTGCGAGGCCCGGGATGGATAGAGGTCACCTTTTCTCAGGGTGCGGAAACCCATGTGTGGACCCTGAAAGGCGAACCCACGGGCGAAATGCGGCAGTTTGTCGGCGCCCTAAACAAATCGGGTCTCCAAATAAGGCTTTCATCCGACGTGGAGGAGCGTATCTGGAAAAAGGTCTGCTTAAATGCCGGGTTTTCCGTCCTGACCGCAATCACACAGCTGAGTTGCGGCGATCTGATATCGCAAACCGCCTCACTCAGTCTTATTCGGGGGCTCATTCAGGAAATCTGTCACGTGGCGGAAAAAGAAGGTGTAAAAATAGACGCAGAAGAATCTTACAGATATGTGGTCAATCTCGCCCATGAAGCCCCGCAACACAAAACGTCCTTCCTCATGGATGTCATCCGCCACCGGAAAACAGAAATTGACTCCTTGAACGGCGCGATCATTGAGAAAGCAGAAAAACACCATTTAGCCGTTCCACATAATAAAACAATAAGTAATTTGGTGAGAATCATAGAAAACACCTACAAGGAACGAATAGTTGATTAATTCATGAAGGAGTTTGCCATGACTGAGAACACGATTAAATACATGTGGCAGGGAGGGGGCCTGGTTCCCATTGATGAAGCAAAGGTGCATATCCTGACCCCGACCGTTTTTTGGGGCACCAATGTGTTCGAAGGCTTGAGGGGCTACTGGAATCCGGACCACCGCCAGATGTATTGTTTTCGGCAGGAGGAACATTTCAAGCGGCTTGCGGAGTCGGTGAAGATGATGCGCATGTCCCTGCCATTCGATCCGGACAAATATGGAGATTACGTGAAGGAGGCCATTGTCGGGAATGAGGTCAGGCAGGACATCCATTTCGACATCAGGGTGTACCTGGACGGCATCGGCCGCTGGTACGACACGGAGCCGTCCAACATGTTCATTGCCCTTTTCCCCCTGGGCAGGGCCATGGACACGGAAAACGGTGTCACATGCAATATCAGTTCCTGGCGGAGGATTTCGGACAACTCCATTTCCCCGAGGATCAAGGTAGGCTCCAATTATCAGAACAGCCGTCTGGCCGTGCTGGAGGCAATGGCTGACGGCTACCAGGCCACCCTGATGCTCAACCAGAACGGGAAGGTTTCTGAGGGTCCGGGCTATTGCGTGTTTGCAGTGAAAAAGGGCGTCGTGATCACCCCCTCGGTGACGAGTGATATCCTTGAAAGCATCACCAGGCTCACGCTCATCGAACTGTTTCAGGACAAACTGGGTTTGAGGGTCGAAGAGCGGGAGGTCGACAGGACGGAACTCTACATAGCAGAAGAGGTTTTCTTCTGCGGGACGCGGGTTGAAATTGTCCCTATCACCTCCCTGGATGGAATCCCCATCGGAGATGGAAGAGCCGGTCCTGTCACGAAGAAGGTTCAAACCCTCTACGAGTCCATCGTGCGGGGTGTCCATGACGAATACAAACACTGGATCACGCCGATTTACTGATCCTCGAGCCGTCTCCATGTCTTGGGGTCACCTGTTTTCTGTGCCGGTCGTTTCAATCTCCAGTGTATAGATATAATGTTTCATTTCTACCCCCTAGGTAGATAAAACGCAGAATCTGCTCAATTCAAAGGAGGTGTGTTATGGCAGGCGAACGAATGAAGTGCAGGCTTATGGTTCATACCCTGATCATTTTCTCTGCGTGTTTTCTTGCACTGGGTTCCGCACAAACGGCTACGGCGGCGGATAAAGTGACCCCAAGAGACATTGCCATGGGTTCCAAGCTCACCGAGATAGTGGAGCGAGGTGTCATCAGGGTGGGCACCTGCGCCATTTATCCCCCCTTTGATATGGTGGATAAAAATGGTGAGTATTTCGGATATGACATAGATATTGACCACATGCTGGCCGAGGAGCTGGGTGTAAAACTCGAGATCGTCAACACGGCCTGGGACGGTATTATCGACACCTTGTACACGGGAAAAACGGATATATTGATCATCGGGATGACCCGGACGCTCAAGAGGAATATGAGGGTCAGTTTTACCGAGCCGTATTTTATTCACGGCCAGATGCTTGGGGTGAACAAAGAAAGGCAACCGAACATAAAAGATTGGAGCGAACTGGACAAGGAAGGCAATATCATCACGGTCATGCTGGGGACCACCGGTGACTTCGCCGCGACCAAGATGTTCAAATCGGCCACTATCCGGAGATTCGAGACGGCCCCGGAAATGATCATGGAGGTTGTGAGGGGAAAGGCCGATGCCTGGCAGTGGGATGAGCCCCAGACCGCCATTCATGTGGGAAGAAACCAGGGGAAAGTCTACATGGTGGAGGTTCCGGGGAATGAAGAGGAGATGTCCTTTGCCATTCAGAGGGGGGACCCGGATTTCCTGAACTGGCTCAACCTATTCGTTCATGAACTCAAGCGAAAAGGGGTGCTGGACGAGTTGTACGACAAGTGGTTCAACCAGGCTGAATGGCAAAAAAGGCTCCCGGAGCAAAAGTAAGTGGAAAGCAAAGGGATCAACGTGAACTCCAGAGCTAAGATTCTGCGTTTTTTCTCTTTTCTGTACAGACCCGACCCCAGGCAGCCCTGGGAGCCGAGGGGTGGAGGGACAAAAACCGGCATATTCCTGAGGTCTCTTTTTGTTGCTCTCCTCATAGCTCTCTTTGTCTGGGGGGTCTTTACAGAGCTCGCCGAGAACTACAGTTTCAACTGGCGTCTCATGTGGAAATACCTTCCCGACTTCTTTGAAGGTTTCCAGGTCACACTCAAAATTTCCCTCGTTTCACTCGTCTGCTCCCTTTTGCTGGGTCTCGTCGTCGGGCTGGGTCGTATTTCGCGGCGGGTCCTCTTCAGCGATCTCTCTCTTGTTTATGTGGAGACGATTCGCAACATTCCCTTGCTCGTCATCATTTTGCTAATGTATTTCGGCTTTGGATCGGTTTTTCCAATGAGTCGTTTCGTCGCGGGAGTTCTGGCCCTCACCATTTTCCAAAGCGCATACATTGCGGAGATCATTCGGGGTGGTATTGAATCAGTGGAAAAAGGCCAGATATGGGCGGCGCGTTCTCTCGGAGTTACGGAACGGTCCACAATGAGATACATCATACTCCCCCAGGTGATTCGCAGGATCACCCCTTCCATAGCGGGCCAAATCATTTACTTGATTCAGGGTTCTTCACTTTGCAGCGTTATCTCGCTAGCCGAACTCACATTGACGGCAAGGCGGATTCTCACGGTGACTTATGCCTCTATGGAAAGCTACATCACTCTCATGGTCTTCTATTTCGTCATTTGTTTTCTGCTCTCAATGGGCACTAAGTTATTGGAGTCAAGGATTGCAGCGGGGTAGGAATGATCACAATAAAAGGTATAACTAAGACTTATGGCCCTTTCGTCGTTCTCAAAGACTTCAGCCTCGAGGTAGGGCAAGGGGAAGTTATTGTGGTCATTGGAGCAAGCGGCTCGGGCAAGAGCACCCTATTGCGATGCATCAACGGGCTCGAATCCATTCAGGCCGGCGAAGTGCAGGTGGACGGCATCAGAGTCAACGATCCAGCCACAGACATCGACGCTCTGAGATCCCAGATCGGCATGGTGTTTCAGGACTTCAACTTGTTCCCCCACATGACTGTCGTCAAGAATATCACCTTTGCGCCGGTCAAGGTAAAAAAGGTCCCCCAGAAAGAAGCCGAAGCCCTCGCCCACACCCTCTTGAAAAAGGTGGGTATCCCCGAAAAATGGGACTCGTATCCTTCGGCCCTCTCAGGTGGACAGAAACAGCGGGTTGCCATCGCCCGCGCCCTTGCCATCCAGCCGAAGGTCATGCTTTTCGACGAACCCACCTCGGCGCTGGATCCCGAAATGATCAAGGAAGTGCTGGATGTCATGATCAATCTTGCCAAGGAGAATATGACCATGGTGGTCGTGACCCACGAGATGGGATTCGCGAGGAAGGTTGCCGACAGGGTGGTCTTCATTGACGAGGGAACGCTGATTGAGGAGGCACCGACACAGCAGTTTTTTGAAAATCCTCTGGGCGAGAGGACGAAACGTTTCCTGGAGCAGATACTGTGAACGCGAAGCCCTCGAGACCGGCCCTGATCCGCGAAGCCACCAACACAATTTTCGGGAAAAAACCCGGGTTCTGGGAGCAGGCGGCCCCCCCGCCGGCGAGGGACATCATCCTCAGAACCCTGGCGGTCTCGCTCATCGTGGTCTTCACGGTCGCCATGGTGTATGTGAAAGCCAGCGAGCATTACACTTTCAACTGGTCGGTTCTTGTCAGTTTTCGAAACGCATTTTTCATGGGTTTTCTCATGACCATGAAAATATCCGTCGTGACTCTTTTGACATCCGTCATTTTCGGAACACTCATCGGTCTGGCGGGTGTGTCCAGAATCGCCCTCCTTCGAGATCTCTCCAAAGTTTATATTGAAACCCTTAGGAACCTGCCTCTGCTCGTCATTGTCCTTTTGGTCTATTTCGGAATGGGAAATCTTTTCCACCTCAGTTCCTTTCCAGCAGCAGTCATTGCACTCACGGCATTTGAGTCTACATTTTTTGCCGAGATCATTCGAGGAGGCATCCAGTCCATAGGCATGGGTCAGATGCTGGCAGGAAGATCTCTCGGCTTGTCCCACGGCATGACAATGCGATCCATCATCCTGCCCCAGGCCGTCCGCAGGGTGGTTCCCTCCCTGGCCGGCCAGTTCATAAATCTGGTGAAGGATTCTTCCCTGGCGAGCGTCATTTCTCTTGTGGAGCTCACGCTCATCGGGCGGCAGATCATGACGGCCACTTTTGCCTCGTTTGAGACGTATGTTGCGATCGCACTCTTTTATTTTCTAATCTGTTTCATCCTCTCGCGTCTGTCGGATCTTCTCAAAAAAAAGGTCCTCGTGGAGTGATGAAATGGGCGAAATAACCTTCCAGGACTCGAATTGAAAGCCGAGGCTGCCGTCCTTTGAGCGATGGCGGTTGTTAGAACCCGCCGGGATCAAGGAGCTTTTGGAAATGAACGATCTCATGGAATTTTCATACACGTCCAGGCAAATGGAGGTTTTGCGGCAAGTCCCCAGGGGCAGAGGGCTCGCCCGATACGGCAAGGTCCTGCCCGTTGACGAGGCATCCATTCCCTTTCTTGGTGAGGGCGACACCCCGACCCTTGTCCCCGTGAGGCTGGCCCAAAGCCTGGGCCTCCCGAATCTTCTCCTGAAAAACGAGGCCCTCAACCCCACAGGCTCCTTCAAGGACAGGGGCATATGCATATCCACCGCGGCTGCGATTGAATCCGGCGCACAGGGCGTGATGACGATCTCGTCCGGGAATGGGGCGGCCTCCCTGGCGACCTATGCCGCCTTGTGCGGGCTCAAGTGCCTGGTCCTGGTGGATTCCGATGCATCGACGGAAAAGATCCGCCAGATCCGATTCATGGGGGCGGTGTGCCTGCAGGTGAAGGGCCTTTTCGAGAAAGGGGTGGAGCCTCTTCTCTCTTTTGTCGAAGAGCTTTGCGGGGCCCTTGATTTTCAATGCGCCTTTTCATTTGCGCCTGTGAATCCATACTCCATCGAAGGATCGAAGACCATTGCCTATGAATGCGCCCCGTTCGAACCGGACGTCGTTGTCTGTCCGGCTGCAGGCGGTGACAATCTGAGCGGGCAGTGGAAAGGGTACAATGAGCTCCACACTGCGGGAGTGTTGAAGAAACTGCCCAGAATGATCGCAGTCCAGGCTGACGGAGCCGCGCCTTTGGTCGAAGCTTTTCATTCCAGGGCGCACAAGGTGAAGACCCTGGAAAAGATGAACAGCGACGTGTTTTCCCTTCGAACAACATTCAGCGGGGACCATGCCCTCAAGGCACTCTATGAATCCGGTGGATATGCGCTGACGGTCACGGGCGCTCAATGCGCCGAGTACCGGCGGATGCTGGCGGTGATGGAGGGGGTGTGGGTGGAGAAGGCCTCCGCCTCGGTGGTCGCGGCCCTGCCTTCCTTATTGGCGCAAGGGGCCATCCAAGAGAAGGAAAAAGTGCTCTGTGTCCTCACAGGCGCTGGATACAAAGAAGCCGTCGATGGAGGTCACATGAAGGAGGCGGCCGACGTTCGTTTCGATGTCACGGATGTCCTTGGAAAATACCAGGATTTATGCTTGTGATTTGTGTTTCAACTCTCTAGAACCCAGCAGACACCGGCCCTGCGAAATCCTGATAAATTTGTCAAAGAATAGAGGCAGAAGATGATTCGAAAAATTCTCATTGCAGTAGATGAGTCTGAAGAGGCCACAAGAGCTTTAGATTTTTTGTCATGCTTAATTCATGATAAAGGTATTCATATTCATATAATACACGTTGTTAAAGACATTAAAATACCAAATGAAATAATTCATTACATGCGGGCGGAAGGTATCGGTGAATCACCGGAATCTGTTTATCTCCAAATGACCGGCAATCGGATTGTGCGTGAGGCTGAAACAAAGATAAAAAAACTGGGCGTTCACAATTTAAAATCCGTCTTGATTATGGGAGACCCTGCGACTGAGATTGTAAAATATTCAAGAGAATTTGGGATTGACACCATTATCATCGGAGCGCGTGGTGAAAACTCCGAGAAAGATGAAGGGCTTGGAAGTGTATGCTCAAAAGTGTGCAATACTGCTGAGCGAACATGCATAATCGTAAGAAAAGATCTGCTTGAAAACAAAAGAATTCTTGTAGTAGACGATGAGCCGGATGTTCTAGATACTATTGATGATCTGCTTCCCCAATGTGATATTGTGAAAGCATCTTCTTTTGATAAAGCCGTTCAATTTATTCAAAATCAAACTTTTGATCTGGTGATTATAGATATTATGGGAGTAAATGGTTATGAATTGTTAAATATAACTCATAAAGCAGGGATCATCGGCGTAATCATGACTGGACATGCCGTCAGCCTGGAAAACACGTGGCGGGCCTACAGGGCTGGGGCTGCCTCGTATATTCCCAAAGATGAGCTCCCAAACATTGCCACCTACCTGACGGATATTTTCGAGGCGAAAAAAAGGGGCAAGCACTTTTGGTGGCGATGGCTTGAACGTTTCAACGCCTACTATGAAAGGAGGTTCGGTTCGCACTGGCGGCTGCCGATGAACCCGCCCGAAAAAGATCAGGACAAACATCCCGACGGGCAAAACGAATAATCCCCGGACGAGGTCCTTTGGCTGGTGCCCAGTTTCCCGGCCGTGATTCAAGTCTACGTTTTCTTGAATACTGTCTTCTGAAACTCGTCCAGATCCATGTTTCCTCCGCTGATGATGGCCGCAGAGGGGACATCTTTTCCCTCTTTGAGCATGGCCGCAAGGGGTGCGGCGCCGCCGGGTTCCGTGATGACACGGTACTCTTCAAAGAGGAGCTTCATGGCCTCGATGATTTCCTCCTCGCTCACGATGACGACCTTTTCAAGAGAGCCTGACAGCCTCTCAAAAACCTCCGGATCCGGTTCCATGAGGGTGAGGGCATCCGCGATAGTGTCCATGGTTTCAAGGCATATGGGCCTCCCCTCCATCATACTGCGGTAAAATGCGGGGGCATTTGCGGCCTCAACCCCCACAGGCTTCACTGAGAGCCCTTTCTCCCGGATATAATCACAGATCCCCGAGGCAAGCCCACCCCCCCCAATGGGGATGAAGACCTGGGCGATACCGGGATTCTCATGGATGATCTCCTCGAGTATTGTCGCGTTCCCTCTCAAGAAGGGAGGGGTTTTATGGGGATGAAGAAAAAACATATCCCTTTCGGACGCAACCTCGAGGGAGTGTGCGATGGCGTCGTCTCCAACCTTTCCTTTTAATATGACCTCGGCCCCGATACGCCTTGTCGCCGCCAATTTTGTTGAAGAAACCGTCTCCGGCATCACCACCGTGACCGGATGCTGAAAAAGTTTACCTGCATACGCGAGACTGGTGGCGGTGTTTCCCATGGAAACAGTGATGACGCCCCTTCTGTCCCCTTTGGCTTCAAGTTCGAGGAGCGTGGAGACGGCCCCGCGGATCTTGAAAGAGCCCCCGAGCTGGCAGCATTCGAGCTTGTTGAAAAAAAGGCTGTTATTCGTAAGAGGCAGTAAAGGCGTCCTCCTGACACACCGCTTAAAGATCTGGATTTTTGAAAGATCCATGTTTCACTCCCATTTCCCTTCTTCCCTGTGGATCCCGTCCAAAAATTTCTTGATCCGGACCTGTTTTTTCAACCGTTCGGCTTCCACCCTCAGGACCTGTTCCCGGCTTGCGTATTCATAGATACCCTTGAGGGCCTTGGTTCCGGTGGCCCCTTCGTTAAACCGGTCCTGGATCAGTTGAGGGCTTTCCAATTCAGGGCGGCCCAGTTCCCGGGAAACAAACCGGGAGGCGTGGAACAGGATTTCCAGGCCTCCCGCATCAATGAATTCCAGAATCCCCATTGCAGGGAATCGGTACCCCCATCCGTATTGGATTGCCTTGTCAATGTCCTCCGGTGAAGCGACGTTTTCCTCCATGAGTCGAACGGCCTCATTCATAAGGACAAGTTGAAGTCGTGAAATAACAAAACCAGGACTTGACTTACATAAAATAGGTACATGGCCAATAGAACTTAGAAGTTTGAAAAGTTCATCGACCCGTTCCTTTTTTATGCGGGGATGTGGCACAACTTCCAGAAAAGGAAGAAGATAGGGAGGGTTCATAAAATGGGTGACAAGAACATTCAGTGAAGGGTCCAGCCCCCTGGTGAGTTCTTCGATTGTAAACGTGGATGTCATGGAACAGACCATTGTGGTGTCGCAGACGCAGGTTTTCAATCGACTCAGGGCGTTGTTCTTGATGTCAATTTCTTCGGGAAGCCCCTCGAAGATCAAATCATACACGGTGCCGGGGGGAGCGGTCAGATAGGCCGGCACTGGAATGGATTCCCGCACCCTGTCGAAACTGTCCGCGATCTTGAGGCACTCCTCGCGAAGATCCTTTTCACAGCGAAGTCTCTCATGGTCCGGCCGTGCTTTCAGATCGACCATATCCACGGCCAACCCATTGAGGGCAAGGTCGATTGCAAGGCCTACTGACATCCGCCCCATTCCCAGGATGGCAATCTTCTGTTTTCTTTCCGGACTCTCCGCCATTTCCAGCCTCACCCAAGTTCGAGTTTATTGTTCTGTGTCCATGGAGTCTGTGAGTGATGATTTCGGGAAAGTGTTCCCTCCCTGTTTTTCGTCGAGCCATGGGCGATCCGCGCATGTCGAGCCGTCCACGCTCTGCCCGCCCTCCCGATGACGCCGATGCGCCTGTTGCTGATTGTATATTCGTCTCTCGTCGGGTTGTCAACGCCCGTCCACGTCACAACATGAATCAACCGGACTTTTTCACTCAGGGCATGACAAACTTCCAGACGGGTGTTTATTCCAAGCCCACTCACGGTCTCTCTCTTTCCTCCTTGTCGCCGGATGGGCTGTCCGCTATAATATTACTGGAAGCAGCAGTCAGGCCCATCGGCAATTCCGGAGGCTGATGCCGAGGATAAACAGAGGTGTCAGGTGACCCGAGGGCATCGAACCACCGCGCATGCTCCCCTTTTTGCGTCCACGACGGCACAGACGACCAACTCACCGTGACGAACAACCCCCGGGGTTCCCCTGCCCTGGTGGCATGCATGTTGCATATATTACTTCTTGAGGACATGGGGCTGAAAAGCCTGACGTCGATGAAAATCTCGCCTGAATACCCTACAGCCCCCATGCAACGGGACCAAACGCATTGATACAAGACAATTCAACCTTTTAGGAACAATATTAAATTCACAACTTACTGATTCTCATTTTTTCAACTTCTAGCCTTGACACTCAACCTCAAGAGGGCCGGAGGTAGATCATGAACGGTAACGCAGAGAGAACACTGGTTCACCACCTGAACGAGGTCATGGAGGGGCGGCGGAGATTCGAAAACGCCTTCCAGGCCGTCGCGCGCATGATACTCGAGGAATCCGACAGCATAGAGAAAATCAATGTCCGGGGCAAAAGCACATATGATTTCAAGGTGTTTCGCCAGGGAAGGAAACCCATCGTGGGCATGTTCGACGAGATCAACAGCTTCGTCTCCTATGTCAAGGACGCCGCGGAGGGTGGCTCCTCGCGCGAGATGGCCTATGTCCTCGTCGGGGAGCCCGGCAACGGCAAAACATTTTTCGTGGACACCCTCTGCGCCCTGTACCGCAAATTCCTTTCCCGGGACGAAAACCGGCGTTACACCTTCGCCTTTCGAAACCTCGACCGCATCGGCACCTACGGAAAGATTCGGACCATCGAGTCCCAGACCTACGAAGACCCCATGATCCTCGCCATGAACCTCTTCGACTCCGAGGAAAAGAACCGCCGATTCCTGGCGGAAAAATGCGGCCTGCCCGACGACCGCGCGGACGGGTTCTACGAAGACTACCGCCCCCTGGGCGCCTGCACGGACTACATCCTCAACGACATCAGGAATCACACAAACGGCGACGTGGAGGCCATGCTGGAGTACATCGAGGTCGTCCCCGTCCCCCTGAGCGAGAGCCTCGGGACCCTCACGGGAAAGTACTCGGCCAAGGACAAGATCACCTCGTCCGCGGTGGACCTCCTGGGCGAGGAGTCCATCCAGCGCCTGCTCCACATCTCCGACCCCAACAACCCTTACAGGTTCGACCTCAGGCGCGGGGCCCTGGCCCGGGTGGCGGGCGGGGGCATCCACTTCAGCGACGAGGTGTTCAAGAACAAAAAGGACCTGGTCCAGATCTACCTGGGGGTCATCCAGAACCGAAACATCGAGATGGACGGCTTCCGCTGGCCCATAGACACCCTGATCATCGCCACGAGCAACAACTCGGAGTTCAACAGGTTTCTGGCGGAAAAGGAAGAGGCGCCCATCGTGGACCGGTGCCGGATCTGTTACGTGACCCACAACACGGACTACAGGCTTCAGGAAAAGCTGACCGCTTATGCCATCGGGAACGAGAAAAAGACCACCCTCACCAGGGAGCAGCTCCACCAGGACCCGAACCTGAATTACGCGGCCTCCATAGGCGTCATCCTGTCGAGGCTCCCCAAGTCCGACAAGCTCACCCCCATCGAGATGATGAAGCTCTCCGCGGGTGAGGTGGCCGGGGAGAAGAGCATCAAGACCCTGGCCGAGGTCATCGACACACTCAACCAGGATCCCGACATCACCAAGCGGTTCGGCCAGAAGGGCCTCGGGCAGAGGGACCTCGGGCGCTCCATCCAGCTCCTCATGGAGACGTCCGAGACCAACGAGGGCCAGTGCATGTGCGCGGAGGACGTGTTCAAGGCCATGGAACGGGTGATTCTCGACTATGTGAGCGAGGCAGGAGACCGCAGAAAGTACCTGGACGACCTCAAGACGGCCAAGGGGCTGTACCGGGAGCGGATCATGACGGAAATGTTCAACGCATACATGGACGAGCCCTATGCCATTCGCAAGGACGTCATGAACTACGTGAACATGATCATCGGAATCGACGCGGAAAACCTGGGGCCCGACCGCATGTGGAAGTACAAGGACCCCCAGACCCGGGAGCTCCGGGCCCTCAAGATCGACGAAAAATACGTGAACAGCGTGGAGGAGCGGCTGGGCCTGAAGACCCAGGAGCAGCGGGAGTCCTTCAGGACGTCCATCCGCAAGGTCTACGGCCAGAAGATGTCCGTGGATCCCAATTACGATTTCATGGACAACCTGGAGCTGGTCAAGGCCGTGACCGACGTCCGGCTCAAGTCGGATATCGCCGGGGCCGGGAGCCTCATCGGGGCCCTTGCAAACCGCACCAATGAAGAGAACCAGAAGCTCTACGACCGGATGATCGACACCATGCTCAACAAGCTCGGCTACTGCCGGACCTGCGCACAGAAGACGATCGAGTACTTCTGCACCCAGAACGACGAAAACTGATCCGCCGTCTCTCTTGTCGGCGAAAACCTCTTCCAAGGGATGCGACTGAAAGATGAAAGATTCCCGTTCCAGAAAAGAGGAGGCCGGCGGCCGGGACGTCCGTCCGCCGGGCATGTCATCGGCGCGGCTCCAGGGCGGCGGGATCCCCAGGGAGGCCCTTCGGGCCGGGGAATTCCTTTTTCTGCACGACGCCTTCACCCCGAGGACCAGCTACATCCACAACCTGAGCTCCATTGACGAGTTGCTCGAGAGGGACCAGCAGAGGGAGAAGGACGGATTCCCCCGAAAGATTCGAATCGGGAAGCTCGTCCGGCCCGGCAAGGGGGAGAAGAGCCGGATCGTCCTGGTCCCCACGACCGTCGAGGAAAAGTTTCTGCACGACAACCGTCCGCCCAGACCCGAGGAGGAGGGGGGAACGGGCGGGTCCGGCGAGGGGGAGGAAGGCGAGGTCATCGGCGAAGAGCCCATCCACGGCACCGAAGGCTCGGGGGAGGGAGGCGCGGGGTCCGGGGAAGGGGCCGAGCACGAGATCGAATCCAGCGCCTATGAACTGGGCAGGGTGCTCACCGAGAAGTTCCAGCTCCCCAACCTCAAGGACAAGGGAAAGAAGCGCTCCCTCACGCGCACCACTTACGACCTCACCGACCGGAACCACGGGACCGGCCAGGTCCTTGACAAAAAGGCCACCCTCAGAAAGATCATCGAGACCAACATCGCCCTGGGCCGTATCCGGGCGGAGGAGGCCGTGGACCCATCGGGCCTCCTGAGTTCCCCCGCGGACATGGTCTACAGGATCCTGTCCATGGAAAAGGATTACGAGTCCCAGGCACTGGTCTTCTTCATGAGGGACTACTCCGGGTCCATGGCCGGGAGGGCCACTGAAATCGTGACGTCACAGCACGTCCTCATTTACAGCTGGCTCCTCTACCAGTACGAGCGCCAGGTGGAAACCCGGTTCATCCTGCACGACACCGAGGCCAAGGAGGTCAATGACTTCTACACCTACTACAACTCCTCCGTGGCCGGAGGCACAAAAGTGGCCTCTGCCTACGACCTGGTCAACGAGATCGTGGACAAGGAAAACCTGGCCCGGGACTACAACATTTATGTCTTCCACGGCACGGACGGGGACGACTGGGATTCGGAGGGCAAAAAGACCATCCCCGCCATACGCGCCATGCTCGAGTACACCAACCGGCTCGGGGTGACCGTCACGGTCGGCGGGCAGTCCCAGGCGGGCAGGACCAATGTGGAGAGCTACATCAAGAATTCAAGGCTCCTTGAGGATTACCCCAAGCTGATCCGCATGGACACCGTGACCGAAGACGCCGGGGAGGAGCGCCTTATCGAGGGGATCAAGGCCCTCACGTCCTGAGCCGCCGAAGCGGGGAAATCAACGGGCGCCGCGAAGCGCTGCGAAGAAAGCAGGACCGTTTTGTGGATGGAAGCTGGAGAGGACCGCCATGGAACTGATCGATCAGCACGCCAAGGGCATCATGGAGGGCTGCAAGAAGAGGGCCCGGGATGCGGGGCTCCGGTTCGAGGAAGAGACCCTGGAGTACGTCGTCACCAACAGGGACCTCCTGGAGTTGAGCCCCAAGGTCATGATACCCACACTGTATGACTATTGGGTGCACGACGTGGAGGTGCTCAAGGAAAAGGGGAAATACGAGCTCTACCCGCACAATCCCTACGAGACGGTCATCAACACCCGGCCGGCCATCAGTTTCTACAACGACAACAACCCGGACTGGCTGAACGTGATGATTTTTTACCACGTCCTCGCGCACATCGATTTTTTCCAGAACAACTACATGTTCCGTCACACCTGGGACGACGATTTCACGGGCAAGGCCCTCTCGGACAAGAGGCTCATCGCCAGGCTTCGCTCCGAGAAAGGCCGTTGGGTGGACTACGTCATCGAGTTCACGCGGGGCGTGGACAACCTGGTGGGATACTTTCACGTGCTCTACGACCTGAACCGGGCCCCCGGGAGCCTGACATCCCCGCGCCTGGACTTTTATTTCGATCACTTCCTCCAGAACGTCAAAAAGTATTCACAGAACGAGTACCTCAAGGAAATCGAGCGCTACAACAAGACCCTGGAACAGTTCGGGGAGATCGGGGAGTCCATGTTTTTCTCGGAGATCAGCAGCAGGTACCCGGAGTTCGAGGCGCTCTTCGACAAGCACCGGAAAGAGAGGAAAAAGCCCAGGCTGGACATCATCGGCTACATCAGCGCGAACTCCAAGTTCCTCCAGGCCGAGGAAAACCAATGGATGAAGTCCGTCATGGAGATCGTCCGCGACACGTCGGTCTTTTTCCAGCCCCAAATCAGGACCAAGATCCTCAATGAGGGCTGGGCCAGTTACTGGCACGAGCGGCTCTTCCTGGAGGACGACCGGATCAAGGGCAACGAGGTCAACTTCGCCAAGGTCCACGCCAAGGTCACGGCGCTTCCAAGGGTGGGGTTGAATCCCTATGCCCTGGGGATGCGCCTCTTCGAGTACGTGAGGGACCTGGCCTCGAAGGGGAGGCTCTCCTATGATTTCCAGCGGATCCAGGGGATCCAGCCGCGCAGGGAATATGAACACGGAAACGGGCTCGGACTGTCCGCCGTCTTCGATGTCCGCGAGAACTTCAGCGACTTCACCTTCATCAACACCTTCGTGGACCAGGACTTTGTGGACAGGTACAAGCTCTTCGTCTCGGGCAGGCGGATCAATCAGCAGAAGGGCGTGTGGGAGTATTACGTGAAGAGCCGCAATGCCGGGGAATACAAAAACATGCTTCTGGAAGGGCTGTACCACCCGCCCCACATCACGGTGGACGAGTCCAGGGCCGGGACCCAGGGTATTCTCTATCTCAACCACGCCTTTGAAGGAAAACCCCTGGTCAGGGAATTCATACCCAACACCATGCTGGGCATCGAGTACCTCTGGGGCGCCCCCGTGCAACTCGAAACCACGGAAGTGGTCGTCAAGGAGGAAAAAACGCCCTTCGACGGGTGGGGTCACAACCTCCTCTACGGGTCCCCCAAACAGGCGGAACAAAACGAACCTACTTACAAACGGGTCCTTTACACCATGAAGGACAGAAAGCTTTCAAAAAAGGATCTCTAGATGGAAAGCCCGAAAATGAACTCCGTGGATCACGCGCTCGACACCCTCTGCAGGAACATCAGGGAGAGGGGCCAGCGCGCCCCCATCAACTTCCGGTCTTTTTTGACGCTCGCGGCGGACAGCCCCGACATCGTTTTCAGGGATATCTTTCAGATCTTCCATGACATGGTGACAAGCTACGTGGGGAGGGGTACGGATGAGTACCCGGACGACCCGGAATCCATCCACTTCGTCTTCTACGACTGCAGCAGGCTTCTGGAGGAGGGAACGGACTACCCCTTTTTCGCGGACCGGCTCTTCGCGAACCGCTTCATCAACCACGTGAACGCCCTCAGGCGGGGCGTGCAGCAGAACAGGATCTACATTTTCGAAGGCCCGCACGGCTGCGGCAAGAGCACTTTCCTGAACAACCTGCTCCTCAAGTTCGAGCAGTACACCAAAACGGAGGAGGGGACGTGCTTCGAGACGGTGTGGCGTCTGGACAGGAAGGCCCTCGGGGAAACGGGCGACCACGAGGAGCAGGCGCTGATCATGCAGCTCCGCAGCCTCATCGAGACCCCGGGCATGCAGCCCGGCGGCGGTTCCAAGCCCGTGCTGAAACCGCCTAAAAAGGAATACATCGAGGTGCCCTGCCCAAGCCACGACCACCCTCTGCTCATGATCCCCAAGCCTTACCGGAGGGAGGTCCTATGGGAGCTCATCACGGACGATGAGTTCAGGGAGACCCTGTTTACGGAGAAACGGTACGACTGGGTCTTTCGAAGCAGCCCCTGCACCATCTGCGCGTCCATTTATCAAACCCTCCTGGACCTCCTGGGCTCCCCCGCCAGGGTGTTCGACATGGTCTTTGCCCGCAGGTACCTGTTCAACAGACGTCTCGGGGAAGGGATCAGCGTCTTCAATCCAGGCGACAAGAGCCCCAAGACGAACGTCATCACCAACCAGACCCTCCAGAACCAGCTGAGCTCGCTTCTCAAGGACAGCAACCTCGTGCGCTACATCTACAGCCAGTACGCCAAGACAAACAACGGCGTGTACGCGCTCATGGACGTCAAGTCCCAAAACCGCGAGCGGTTCACGAACCTTCACGGGATCATCAGCGAAGGCGTCCACAAGGTGGAGGACATCGAGGAGAACGTGAACTCGCTCTTCCTGGCCCTCATGAACCCCGAGGACGAGGACAACATTCAGGACGCCCAGTCCTTCTCGGACAGGATCATTCGGATCCAGATCCCCTACGTGCTCGACTACAACACAGAGGTGAAGATCTACAAGAGCGTGTTCGGGGACAAGATAGCGGAGAGCTTTCTTCCGAGGGTGCTCCAGAACTTCGCCAAGGTCATCATCTCCTCGAGGCTCAAACCCTCGTCGGAGGCCATGACGGAGTGGATCGGGGACCCCAGGAAATACAGCCTCTACTGCGACCAGAACCTTCACCTGCTCAAGATGGACATTTACACCGGGCTCATTCCCCGGTGGCTCTCCGAAGAGGACCGAAAGGAATTCACCGCGGCCAGGAGACGTGCCATAGTGGGCGAATCCGAGTTCGAGGGGGACCACGGTTTCTCCGGGCGGGATTCCATAAAGATCTTCAACAACTTTTACTCCGCCTATGCCAAGGAAGACACCCTCATCAACATGGCCATGCTCTGCAACTTCTTCAAGAAGCACAGGCAGGATCTCTCCGCTTCCATCCCTTCGGGTTTCCTCGACTCCCTGGTGAAATTCTACGACTATAGCGTGCTCCAGGAGGTCAAGGAATCCCTTTACTCCTACAACGAGGAGCGCATCTCCCGCGACATCCAGAACTATCTCTTTGCCGTCAATTTCGAGGCGGGGACCGTGAGGCGATGCGTCTACACGGGGGAGGAGCTGTCCATCACCCCCGCCTTTTTCGAGGACCTGGAAAAGCGCCTCCTTGGCGGGCGCACGGATGAGACCCGGAGGCAGGCGTTCAGGGAGGACGTGCAGCACCAGTACGCATCGAAGACCCTGACACAGGAGATGATCATGGAGGGCAAGGGCATCTGCGACACCGACATCTACAAGTCGCTTCACGAGCGGTACGTCCACAACCTCAAGGAGAAGGTCATGGACCCCTTCCTCACCAACGACAACTTTCGCAGGGCCATAAGGGACTACGGAACCCCGGAGTTCAGGGCCTACGACCGGCGTATCCGGGAGGAAGTGGGGTTTCTCATGAAGAACCTCAACAGCAATTACGGGTACACGGACCAGGGCGCCAAGGAAGTGTGCATCTATGTCATCGACAACGACCTCGCCCGTACCTTCTCAGGGTAATCAGAATCGGGATATGTTGCCGGCGAACACAGGGTCCTCCAACAGCTTTTTCGCGAACTTCACGTATTTGTTCACAATGGAGCGCACCGCCAGTTGGAGTGCGTAAGGGCGCACCGGCTTTTCCAGGAGGTGCGTGATGTCATAGGCCACGCACATGTTCACCACGTCGTCGCTCGCGTTGCCGGTGATGATGACCGAGTCCTCATAGGCCATTGGAAAACGCTCGATGATCGAATCCAGAAAGCTGAAACACGTCGTCCCGTCGATGTAGACATCCAGGATAAAGATCGCAACTCCGGTCTGCCTCGTGCCGCAGTGGAAGACGGCGTCTTCCATTTTCGTGAAGGGAAATATCTTTCCCCAGGAATAGAACCTCTGGAGGTTCTTCACCAGGATCTCGCACACATGGGGGTCGTCGTCAAGAACGATCACATCCAGTCCGTCGGACATGTTTACCTCCCTTGGAAAAACACGCGGGCCCGCCTGAAAAGTGGCGGGGAACGATCGGTTCGAATCACTCCGTCAATTGCTGAATTATAACCCAGGAGCGAGGGGAGTTGAACAGCATTTTTTGAGATCCTCGACGGCACGGTCCAAGGCCTCCCGGGTTTCCGATTCCCCGCCAGCAGCCAGGACCCGGACCCACGGTCCGAGCGGCGACCACGCCCGGGGATCCGAGGTCTTGAAGACCGCCGCCGTGGGGGTCCCCAGCATGGCGGAGAGGTGGGTCACCCCGCTGTCGTGCCCCAGGTACAGGGCGGCCGACCCAAGAAGGCGGCAGAGTTCGGGCATGTCGGGGCAGAAGATCAACCGCCCGGCCCCCTCAGCGGCCGTGCGCTCAAACGTCCCGAGAAGGGCTTCCTCGGCCGGCCCCAGGAGCACGGTTATTTCAGACCCGAAAAGTTTTTTCTTGATCAGGCCCCTCGCTGTTTCCAGCCAGAAGTCCGTTCCGAGGTTCTTCTCCCTGCCGCCGGATCCGGGGTGGAGGACGATGCCTTCCCTGCTTTTTGGAATACCCTCGCCCGGGGGTCTCATCAGGGGCTTTCTCAGTGCCTTGTCGAGGCAGCCTTCCGGGTCCAGGGGAATCCCCGCCTCCAGAAGCATCCGCGCCAGGTAGAGGGCGACGTGAACCTTTTCGCTTTTTTCGGGGTAACCTGGAAAGACGTGAACCTCGGCGCCGGGGAAAAAACGAGTCAAGTTTCTCCGGACAAGTCCCTCGGGATCGTTCATGAACGCAACCACCCTTGCGGGTTGGATCTCACTCGAAGGAAACTTTCCGGGCCCCTCGTGGAAAAGCAAGTGCCAGGGGGCCCGCTCGAAATCAACGCAACGAAAACCCCGATGCCGGAGCGCCTCGAGGCCGGGGCTTCGCGCGGTTGCTGTGACGCGCGTCCCCTTTTGAAGCTCCACGAGCGCCGGGACAAGCATCAGGGTGTCGCCCAGGGCCCCGGGTCGAATGATGAGGATCTCATCCATTGTCGATCACTCCCCTAAAGAGCCATCGCATCGTCATAAACATCCCTCTTCATCGCCATCCCGGCGAAGGAGACCGTGTCGCAATGGATTTTTGGAACACCCAAACCTGACGAGAGTCTCAAACGGCCCGAAGGTGCCGGTTTTCGTCATTCCGGCGAAAGCCGGAATCCAGCTTCTTTTTAAGGTGCTGCATACCATCGCCACTGGGTCCCGGCCTTCGCCGGGACGACGAGTCAGAAGCCTTTAGGCCTGCTCAACAATTGCGACACAGTCTCGAAGGCCGGGATCCGGCGGCCCTCGCGGAAGCAAAATTCCCGGTCCCCGGCAGTCAATCCCCCGCCATGGCGAGGTCCTATCGGTATCGGTATCGAAATCTTAATCGCAAGCGAAAAAACGATCTGCTTTGCACCTTGCGCCCATTCATCCGAAAAAGGTAATCTTTTACAACTATAGGATACGAGGAGAAAAGCAATGACGGAATTCATTCAGGTGGTCACGACGACAGCAACCCTGGAGGACGCGGAGAAGATCGCACGGGCTGTGATTCATTCGAGACACGCGGCCTGCGCCCAGGTCCTGGGCCCCATCAAGAGCTTTTTCCACTGGAAGGGCGGTGTGGAGGAGGAGAGGGAGTCTCTCTGCGTCATGAAAACCCTCGAGAAATCCTACGAAGCGCTTGAAAGGGTTATCCGGGAAAATCACTCATACGAAGTGCCCGAGATCGTTGCGCTTTCCATCCACAAAGGCGGAGAGGACTACCTTTCGTGGATCAGGGGGGAAGTCCGTGTGGCGGACGGGAAATGAAAAACTGAAACCAGGGTTTTAAGAGATTGTCTATCTTCCGGATAACTCTCAATTTTTCGGCAACAAAAAAGTCTTGACAAGCCTTGCCGATTGTTATTGAATTGGCCAAATTCCCCTAAAAGGGTGCGTGCGTATTGGGAGATTCGCATGCGGCCTCAGGGATGGAAAGGAGGTGAAAGGATTCAGAGTTTTTGTTTCGTTTACTGATTTCATCTGAGTGATCACAACAATTTTTTTAGGAGGAAAGAGGAATGAAAAAGGCTTTGATTGTACTTCTCGCCGTGGCATTCGTGGCAGCATTTGCCATGCCCGCCATGGCCGCCGACAAATCCGAGTGGAGCTTCTACGGCAACGCACGTCTCCAGACCTTTTCCTATGACGACGACGAGAACGCCAACAACGCCGTCTCAGGGGCCGCAGGCCGCTTCGGGAACCAGTTCGACGACAGGGACACCACGTGGACCAACATCGGCAACAGCCGTTTTGGCGCCAATGTGACGGCCGGCAGTGTCACGGGCCAGGTCGAAATGCGTGAAAGCACCGAGTGGCGTATTATCTGGGGTGAGTGGGACTTTGGCGTCGGCAAACTCGGCGTGGGTAAAAACTACACCCCCGCGAACATGTTCTACAGCAACCAGGCTGGGTTCGGCGAAGTCAACATGCTCTGGGCCGGCGGTGAGTACACCGGCGCGGACCCCATGATCCGCCTCCGCTTCCAGGGCATCGCCGACATGATCGACTTTGACCTGGCCTTCGTGGACAACGCGGGCGCGGCGGTACCCGGTGGTTTTGCCGGCTTCTACGGTGCAGGCAACACGGATACCGACACCACACTCCCCCAGATCGAAGCCCGTATGCTCATCAACTGGGGCGCCCTCCAGGTCGAGGTCAACGGTGCCTGGCTCTCTTACGAAGCAGTCGGTTTTGACGGCAACAACGAGAGAGAATACGACATCGACGCCTGGCTGGCCGCCTTGGGTGTCAAATACGCCATGGGTCCCTTCGGCTTCAGGGCTCAAGTCTACACCGGCGAGAACAACAGCCGCGTGGGCCAGTTCCTCCTCAGCGCGGCGAACCCCACCTACGTTGCGGGCAACGACGCCGTTGAAGATGCCGATGGCTGGGGCTGGATTGCATTGGCCAACTTCAAGCTGAACGACATGCTCACCTTTGAGGCCGGCTACGGGGAGAACCAGGTCGACTCCAACCTCGTGAACACGGGCGACGACGAGAACTCCACGTACTACCTCCAGGCCGTGATCAACCCGGCCCAGGGCGTGTACATCATCCCTGAAATCGGTGAAGTGGATTACCAGGATGACGGCGCCGGCAATGACGAAGGCGACACCTTCTACTTTGGTGCCGTGTGGAAAATCTACTACTGATCGTCACCTGACATAAATCTCCAAAACACGAGACCTGGGGCGGAAAGGTTAAGCCCCGGGTCTTTTTTTCACCGCAGCATGAAAGGTTCCCGTACCGGATATCAAAACCCCGCCGTGCCGCCATTTGCGTTTGACTCCACTGGAGCTTTTTTCTAGACTACGCGGACGCCCTCGTGCGGAACGGCACAGCGGGTGAGTGTCTGAATTCAAAGTCAAGAGGATTGTCCAATGCCATCGCCACTGCATCCAGCTAGGTTTTACAGGGTTTTCTCATGCACCCTCTGTCTGTTGATTCTCGCCCTCCTTTTTTCGTCAAAAGGAACAGCGGCTGTTAAGCCCAAGGTGATTCTTCTTCCTTTCCAAATTTTTGCCGGCGATGACCAGCAGGCGTTCCTCCGGCAGGGGCTCCGGTCCATGTTCATCTCCCGCCTCACCGGCGAAGGGTTGGATCTCGTTCCGGAAGAGACCACCAAGGCCCTCTTGACCGATGAGGACGTTCAAGGTGTCCAGTCCGAAGAACGCGCCGAATCCATCGCCCGGCAGGCCGGCGCGGCCTATGCGATTTTCGGGAGCGTGACCGGCCTTGGCGGCGGGTACAGCCTGGATCTCGCCATTATGGGCCTGAAAAACGATCCCCCCCAAACCACCCGTTTTTCCGAGGCATCCAATCAGGACCAGCTCATACCCAAGCTGGCGGAGATGGCCTACCAGTTTCGAGCCGTCGTCGAAGGGGTGGATGTGCGGAAGGTCCAGCAGGCTGCGCTCGGACAGGGGCAGCTCCAGGAGGGCGAGGGGACCATGGGGCTTTTTTTCAGCCCCACCGGCGGTGCCTACGGCTTTCAACCGAGCGGTTTCACAAACCTTCGCACCCTTGTTTACTCCTTTGACGCGGGCGACCTGGACGGCGACGGGAGCGAGGAAGTCCTGCTGGTGACCAGGGAAAAACTGCTTGTTTCCGGCAGGGAGAACGAAACCATGGTCCTCAAGGATCAACTGGAAGCGCGGACAGGCGAGGTTTATGTCCACGTGAGCGTGGGGGACATGACCGGCGACGGGAAGGATGAGATATATCTGGCGAGTTTTTACGGGAGCCGGGTCCAGAGCGCCGTCTACGAGTGGAGTCGAGGCGGACGGTTCCGCCTTGTCGCGGACACCGGAGGCCATCTCAATATCATCAAGGACAGCATGCTTCGCAGATACACCCTCCTGTATCAGGACTCCAGGTCCGCCAAGGCCTTCTCGGGCGACATCTATTACATGGACCTGCAGGGCGGGTCCCTGAAACGACGGGAGCGCCTGCCCATCGAAGACGCCCAGCTGTACACATTTGCCCTCGCCGACATCAACAAGGACGGCCACCAGGAATTCATAGGCTTCGATAATGCCGGGTACCTCAACGTGTGGAGCAACACCGGAACGGTTCTCTGGAGGGGAGTCAAAAAATTGAGCGGCACCAACAACAAGGTCGCCATTGGAAATATATCCAGTCCCGAGGCCTTGCCGCCCTCCCAGGAGATAAACAGTCGGGTGATGGTCGCGGATATCGACAAGAACGGCACCCGGGAAGTCATTGTCGCCTGGAACATACCCAATTTCAGCATGCTGGACCAGTTGAAGCTTTACAACACCTCCAAGCTGCTCGCCTACAAGGTGGAGGGCTCCACACTGCAGCAGGGCTGGATCACGCAGGAGATCCGATACGCCATGGCCGACATTCAACAGGTAAAGGACACCATCTACGTTGTCGGGCATGAAGGCCAGTACTCCAAGATAAGTTCGGGAAAGAGCCGCATCATGTGGTTTGAGTAAGCGCCCGCATGTCCTTTACGGCGGGCATGGCGGCCCTTGGGCGAAACGATCTCGGGGCGGCCGAGCAAAAGGCCTTCGCCCGGGCGATCGAACACCTCGGGGAGAGCCTACCCTCCCGGCCCGAAACCATGTCCCTGCCGAAACTCGTTTTGGCCGGGTCGGGGGCCGATCGGCTCTGGCAGGGCCCCAAAAAATTAGCCACGAAAGACTGCGCGGCTGTCGCCGCCGGTGTCCAGTGGCGTCCGATCGAGGGCCGGGACTCGGCCCTGGAGGTCCTGTGCGAGGAGTTCTTCAAACCCGAGCCCAGGCCGCCGGGGGTTTTCGACTGCTTCAGCGGAGCCTTGTTCAACAAGAGGGACCACACCCTTGTTCTCACCACGGATCCCCTGGGGCTCTCACCGGTTTACTACCACATCCGGAACGGGACACTTGTCTTCTCCTCCCACCAGCTCTTCATCCGGGCCTTTCTGGGCCAGGACATCCGCCCGGACTTTCCATCCGTCCTCGAGTACCTGATCATCGGTCACCAGATCGGCAACCGCTCGCTCCTCAAGGGCGTCCAGACACTCCCCCCGGGCGTTTTCCTCACGTGCGCAAACGGCGCGACAGCTCTCAATCGGTACCAAGTGGATGTGGGTCGAGGGTCGTCCTGCACTGGACTCAGCCCATCCCAAGCCGCGGGCGTCCTTTCGGATTATCTCGTCTCCAAGCGGGAAAATTATGAGAGGCTTTCGAACACCCCCATCGCCGGGTTTCTGAGCGGCGGCTGGGACAGCCGGTATCTCCTGGCCCTTTTCGCCGATGCGGGCAGGGTGGCCCGGACCTTCACCACGCAGCAGCGCCTCCGGCGGCGCGATTTTTACATTTCCGAGGAAGCCATCGCCGGGGACGTCGCGGCCCACCTGCGACTGCCCAATCAGTTTGTCCCGCCGACCTACCGGGACGCCTCCAACATGCTCCAAAGGGCCGAGGTGCTGGATTTTTCCACGTGGTTTCACGACTGGGCCTTTCACATGGCGGACACCGTGCCCAAAGGGCAATATCTCCTGGCGGACGGACTCCTGGGGGACCTACTCCTTCGAGGACTGTTCCTAGACGACTCCCTGGCGGACCTCATGACCCACGGGGAGCGAGGGGGCGCATTGGATGTCCTGCATGGATTGCTGGTGGGTGGCTTCAACACCTACACCAGGGGCGCGGGGTCCTGGGAGCGGATTCTTGTCAAAAGCGTCATCAAGAAGTTCGAGGAGGCCCTCCGGGAGGATGTCAGGCAGGAACTCCGGGACATTGAGCACGATGACTTCATCAGCCTCTTTCTCCTCAGAAACCGGAGCCGCCGGGGCATCGCCCCCCTTTCCCGGCTTGTCTTCGGCCGCGTGGGGGACGTTCACCTCCCGTTCTGCGACCCCGGGTTCGTGCATCTGGCCCTCACCCTCCCCCTGGCCGCCAGGCGGGACGGTTCCGTCTACAGGGAGCTTCTGGAAAGGGCGCGGCCGGGTCTTTCCTCGATACCCTCCACAAACGAAAGGGATCTGGGGCGACTCCGCCCCTACCTCGTCAAGGGGCTGCCTCCCGAGACCCTCGCCGGGCGCTCCGCGCGCAAGGCGGGAAAGATCGAGGCCATCATGACGGGCCCTCCCGAAACCTTCATGCCCATTCTCCGGCCGGAGATCCGGCGTGCCTTCCAGGAACGGGACGCCGCCACCATCGGGCGGCATCTCTTGTTCCTTGAAAAGATCTATCTCCTGGAAGGCTTTTTCAGGCCCAAAAAACTTTCAACCTGAAAGGGAGGTTTAATACCTCTCAACCATTCCCTGTTTTCCTTTGTGTTCTTCGTGCCTTCTTCGTGCTCTTCGTGGTGATTATTTTTGTTTTTTTCCGGCTTATTTTACGCGGGTCGCCACTCTCCGCAGGATAGAATCCGCCTCCGGAGACTGACCGCCCCCGGTCCTGTCCATGGCCAGCTTGAGCTCGCGCTTGAGCCTGAAGAGCTCCTTGATCTCCCCCGGGGCGTAGCCCTTTCCCCGCAGAAACTTGAAGATCTCCTCGATGTAGGTCTGCCCGTCCGTGAGACCGGGGTCCACCAGATCCGGCATTCGGGCCATCAGCGCGGAGGCCTCCGCAGAGTCCATGGTGCGGTGCCGCCAGGCCGACCCCAGCCCGTCGAGCCCGTACTTTTCACGCTCCCGGTGGATCAGGGTGTTTCTGGAGTAGTAGAACACGTAGGGCTGGTAGTAGGGCATGCGGCTCTGGTTGATGAGATCGATGGTCTCCAGGAAGGTCTCCCGGGTCTCGCCGGGATATCCGACGATAAAGCTCCCTCGGGGCTCGATCCCGTTGTCCAGGAGCATCCTGACGGCGTCCATGGACTGAGCGCGGTTCAAACGCTTGTCCATGTTCCGGAGGATGACCTCGCTCCCGGACTCTATGCCCATGTCCACGAACTCGCAGCCGGCCCTCGCCATGAGCGAGGCAAGATCGGGGTCCAGGGCGCTCGCCCGGGCAAAGGAGGACCAGGAAAAATCAAACCCCTCGCCGATCATCATCTCCAGGACCGAGGCCAGGCGCTTGCGGTTGGCTGTGAAGTTGTCGTCCGTGAACCGGACGTGCCGGACGATCCCCAGGGAGGCAAGCCGGTTGAGCTCGTCCCGGAGCACCTCCAGGGATTTGAAGGAGACCCTGGGGAAGAGCCAGTGATACGTGCAGAACTTGCACCGGTAGGCGCACCCCCTGCTTGTGGTCACGGGGAGGGTCCCTCGCAGGTACTCCCGTGGGATCTCGTCCCAGGCTATGGCCGTGTCGTCCATCCGGAGGGTCTCCCCCTCCCGGGGGCTGAACTCCAGCCGCCCGTCCTCGGAGAAAAAGGCGAGGTTTGGAATGCCCTGAAGACCCCTGCCCGCCTCGAGGGATTCCAGCAGTCGCACGAGGGTCTGCTCTCCCTGGGCCTCGACCACAAAGGCATCCACGCCGCCCCTGAAGGTCTGGATGTAGGCCTTCGCCTGATCGTTGAGGGCGTCGCCCTCTTCCAGAACCTTCTTGACGAGCATCCCCCCCGCGATCACGGGCACGCAAGGGTTGAGAGCCTTGACGTCCCGCGATATCCGCTTGATGTCCTCCATGAAGATGAAATTGGAGGAGATGCACACAGCCAGGGGCTCCTCCACTTCCAGAAACCCTGCCGGGTCGGTGAGGGCGTAGTTCTGGACGATCACCGGCTCGAACCCGGCCCGTCCGAGAACCTGGTGCATGTAAATCCCGTTGAGCGTGACCGTGTCCGCCAGCGAATAGGACGCGGCGAGGTTCCCGGCGGTTGTCGGGGCGTGGCGCATGCCGTTTCGGGCGTAATTCATGAGATCCAGGAGGTCCGTGTACCTGCCGTCCAGCTCCAGGAGCATGGATCTCACGTTGTCGTTGACTCTCTTCTGCAGGGTTGTGAGATCGAGTCCCGGGAACCGCCCCGCCTGACGCTCGGCCCTTTTTTCACCATCGGCCATCCGTTCCCTCAGGTGGGCGTCCCCGTCCAGGGGGACCTCCATGGCTATGAAAACGACTCGGTTTGACATGGTTTGACTCTCGACAAGTGCACGGGACAAGACCCACGGTTCCTGGTCCATCCCGGGGATCCGATTGCGATTTCGATTGCGATTTCGATGAAACGGCCCGCCTGATGAACCGGGAGGTCAATCAATAGGACCCGTAAAAGGCCCCGCCCTTGTCCAGCTTGTCCCCCACCGTGGTGCCGCAGTACTGGCAGCGGTACTCGTACTTGTCGCCCTCGGGGAGGACGAGGAGGAGGAACTTGCGGACGGGCACGGCCATCCGGCATTTTGGACAGTAAAGCTCCATGGCTTCCAACTGGTCGAACTCCGCTTCCGGACGCCCCTGGGGTGCTGCCGGCGGGCGGGTCTGCCGCATGAAGTCGAAAGGATCTCTGGGCATGGTTGAATCCTCACGTACCGTTAAAGTGACTTGTGCTCGGGGACCATATCCGTTTATATTATAACCTTCCGTGCGGCAAGGGCAAGGGTCTCAAAACGCTTTGGAGGAGCGTCATGAAAATTAAACACATCGACCACATCGGCATTGCGGTGAAAAGCATTGAACAGGCGGGGCGATTTTATACGGATGTCCTCGGCCTCCCCGTTCAGGGCACCGAAACCGTTGCGGATCAGAAGGTGAACGTGGCATTCATCCCCATCACCGACAGCGAGGTCGAGTTGCTGGAGTCCACCCAGGAGGACGGACCCGTGGCAAAATACATCGAGAGCCGCGGCGAGGGCATCCAGCACATTGCCTACAGGGTCGAAAACATTGACGAAGCCCTGAAGGAACTGAAGGAGAAAGGAATCCGCCTCATCGACCAGGAGCCTCGAAAAGGCGCGGGCGGGGCCAGGATAGCCTTCGTCCATCCCAAGGAGACGAACGGGGTGCTTGTAGAGTTGTGCGAGCGTGATTAAAAAAATGCCTCATTTATGTTCAGGAGAAACTTAACAGGGCCCAAAAATCCTTTGTGGATGGGCACTCGTTCAAGGTGCACCGGGCACATCCCTGAAGACGGCCGAGGCGAAACTCACGGCGGAATCCGTGGGCGCCTCGTGCCAGACATCATAGGAGAGCACCTCCCCGCGGCATGACGGCAGGACCTCCAGAAGAGAGGCCAGGGCGCTGAACCCGCAGACATTGTACCGGTCCTGAACCCTGGCGGACTCCTCCCAGAACCCCTCCGCATCACAGCGGACCAGGCACTCCAGGAGGATTCGGTCGTGTTCCGAAGACTCCCTCTCCATGCCCCTGGCGGTTTCCTGGTGCCCGAACTTGGGGCCCGTGTGGGAGAAATCCACACCCGCCACCAGCAGGGTGCCATCCTCCCCGGCGATGCGAGACAACACATCGAGGAATGGTCCGGCCAGGTCCAGAAAGGCAGCCCTCGAGTACTCCGGAAGCCCGGCTTGGGCATTGCCGCAGAGTACGGGCACCAGGGAAAAGGACTCCACACCAAGGAGGTGGGCCAGAAAAAGGCTCTGAAATTCGATGGAGTGCTCGCCCTTGTGGGCGAAGTCATCGGGCGCCAGGGCGTCCCCGCCGCTTTGGGTGAGCCCGCCCACGGCCTCCCTGTCGCACCGGATCAAACCCAGGGGCGTTTGATAGTCCTTGGCTGAAAGGCAGAAAAGCCGCGGACCCATCTGGTGCCCCACGCCGAGGACCACGACCCTTGAAGCCCCCGTCTCTTTCAAGGCCCCGTATGCCGAGGCATAGCCCCGTGCGCCCACGGAAAGGTCGATGTGAGGGGCCACCAGTGCGTGGACTCTTCCGCTGCCAGCGCGCGCCCCCGCCCCCAGCGAGAGGATCTCCCCCAACCTCGCCTTCAAGGCGTCTTCGTTTTCCGGATAGGCCTGCCCCGCATGTGAGCATGCCCTCACGGGCGCGCTCCGGAAGACGGACACCACCCTGTCTCTCTCAGCGCGCAGCCGCTCGGATTCCAGCAGAAAGACCTCGTCCAGCCGGTTGAGGATGGCCAGGACCTCATCCGTGCCCACGAGGCGACCTCCGGCCTGCCTCACGAGGGCTTCCTGGAGGGACCGCACCGTGCCGCCTTCCAGGAGGTACACCGTCCTGTAAAGATCGACTGGAACGGCTGTGCCTTCGGGGACCAGGTCAAAGGGGTCCCTGACGAGCAGCAGCTCGCGCCCCTCGTGGGAGACGGGAAAGAGCTGGAGGTCTTTTCTGAGAATGGGAAGTGGCTGATCCATGGTTCGAAGGCTCCTCGGGAACAAATAGTTTACCATGAACACCGAGGGCCCGGGACGCCAGAGGAGGATGATCGGTTTTTTTCAGCCCCGTGCCAGGGGGATGACGCTCCTCTTGAGAAACCCCACGGTCTCTTTCATGTAGCGCAGGCACATGTCGTGCCTGAGGCTCCTGTGCTCGGGATCCCTGAGACGGTCCCTTCCCTCCCCCGCCCCCCGGATCCGCCCCCACACCTCTTCGGGCAGGAGATCGGGCGGTTCCATGCCGTTCATAACGGCCCAGGCGAGGGTCCACGCCCTGGCCACATTGTCCATGTCATACCCGCCGCCGCCCAGGGCGAGCCATGGGATGTCGAGGTCCCGAATATATTTGACGGCCCTGCAGAACCCGTTGGTGGTGAACTCCAGGTTAGCGAGTGGGTCCTCCAGGAAGGTGTCCACGCCCAGCTGGGTCACGATCACATCCGGTTCAAAGGCCCCCAAGGCCAGGGGCATCACTTCCTGAAAACCCTCCCAGAATACACCGTCGTCCGTCCCGGGCAGCATGGGCACATTCAAGGACTTCCCCTTGCCCGGTCCGTGCCCCATCTCGGTGATCTTCCCGGTCCCGGGAAAGAGAGTTCTCCCGTCCTGGTGGAAGGAGACCGTCATGACGCGGGGATCTTCATAAAATGCCCACTGAACACCGTCCCCGTGATGGGCGTCGATGTCCAGATACAGGACGCGCTTTCCCCGCGCGATGAGATGAAGGATGGCGATCACGGGATCGTTCACATAGCAGAAACCGGAGGCACGGTACTCCCCGGCGTGGTGGAGACCCCCGGCGATGTTGAATGCAATCCCCACCTTCTCGTCCAGAAGGAGTCGGGCTCCTTGGATCGAGGCTCCCGTGTTCAGGCAGGACCATTCCCACATGCCCTCGAACTGGGGATTGTCTCCCGGGCCGATGCCGTGCGTGTAGTAGCCCGGGACCTCCCCAAGGCTGGCCTTTTTGAGGACGTTGACATAGGCCCTGGTGTGGAATTTCAGGATTTCTTCCTCAGTGGCGTTCTCCACCTCCATCACCAGGGCCTCGGGGAGTTTCAACAGGCCGTAGGCACCGCTCAACTCCATGGTCAGGCGGAGCCTCTCGATTCGAAGCGGGTGGTCGGGACCGTAACTGTACCTGAAGTATCTCTCCGTGTAGGGCAAGGCGGTTTTCAAGGGCACCTCGTTGCGGTGAAGGGTTTCCCTGGCGGGCCGAAACGCCGGACACCAGGGCATTCTAAAGCCCATTGCTTTATGCTGTCAATCCCTGTAAATATAGCAGGCGGAAGATCGATTAACAAACAGCGCGAAGGGCCGCTTTCGCGGGGATGACGATGAGGGGGGGCCGGGGTGAAGTGCGAGGAGACGCTCGCGGAACGTGAGGAATTTTATCTGTGAACCAGAAAAATAATCCACTGGGTCGTTTCACGTACTCCTCCGTGCGTGCCTTTGAATATTCACGGGGCGAGGTGCTGTCCTCCGATGTCGACCTCGTGAAGGAGGCCCCCCTGGAGATATCCATCAACGAGGGGGCGCCCACGCTCCTCATGTTCACGCCCGGCATGGCCCGGGAGCTGGCCACGGGCTTTGTCCTGACCGAGGGGTTTGTGAGCGCCTTTGACGACATCGAGGGGTGCGAGATCACCGAGGGGCAGGAAGACGGCGATCCCGTGAGCGTGAAGATCTTGGTGCCCCCGGACCGTCTTTGCGCCCCGCCCTCCAGCGGGTCCAGGATCGCCTTTTCCAGCTGCGGGGTCTGCGGCAGGCACGATTTCGGCGAACTCGAGGAAAACCTGAGCAGGGTCCGGAGCACAAAACGCTTTTCCATGGAAGTGCTGCTCCAAATCCCCGGACGCATTCTCGATCTCCAGCCCCTTTACCTGAGGACAGGGGGCGCGCACGGGGCATTCCTGTTCGACGCCCGGGGAAACGCCCTGTTGAGTGGGGAGGACATGGGCAGGCACAACGCCCTCGACAAGGTCATAGGCGGTTCGCTCATCCAGGGGGTCGACCTCCAGGACAAGATAATCATGTCGAGCGGACGGGCCAGCCTGGAGATGATTCTCAAGACCGCCCGGGCGGGCGTGCCGGTCTTCATAGCAAACTCCAGGCCCACGTCCAGGGCCGTGGAGGCGGCCAGGCATTACAACATCACCCTTATCGACATGGCGCGCAGCTCCAACCGCATTTATACTCATGCCCGAAGAATCTCGGAATTCAAAAACTGAGCCCCCGGACGAGGGTCCGGACCAGCCGATTTCCCGCGGGTCTTCAGACGGCATCCCGTCTCTGACGGGAGTCATCCTCGCCGGCGGCCAGAGCCGCCGTTACGGCACGAACAAGGCCCTGGAAAAACTCGACGGAATCCCCCTCATCGAGCACGCCTGCATGTCCCTGAAAAAGGCTGTCAGTCAGGTGGTCATAAGCACCAACGAACCCGAGATTTATGAATTCCTCGGGCTGCCCATGTTTCGAGACCAGGTCAAGGGGCTGGGCCCCCTGAGCGGCATCCATGCCGCACTCCGATTCATACGGGGCGAGGCGGGTTTTTTCGTGGCCTGCGACATGCCTTTCCTGAACCCGTCGCTCATCAGGCACATGGCCGAGTGCTGCCGAGACGCGGATGCCGTGGTGCCCAGGATCGGCCCCTATGTGGAACCCCTCCACTCCCTGTACAAAAAAACGTGCCGGCCCTCCGTGGACCACGCGGTCGCACGGCGTGAGAAAAAAATCGTCTCGTTTTTTGGGGAAATCAAGGTTCATTATGTGGAAGAGTCCATGATCAGGCGATACGACCCTGAAATGGAAACATTCGTCAATATCAACAACCCCGAGGAATTCAGGAAGGCCGTTGCCCGAAGGCGGGCCGGACCCCATTCCGCGAGACCCTCGGAAGCCCACGAGCAGGATAAAGGTTGAGTCATGTTTGAGCTCATTATGGCCTTTGGTTTCGCTGTGCTGATTTCAGGCGGCTGCTCTCTCTTCGAGGCGGTCCTCTACTCCGTACCCACACGGCACGTGGAAGCCATGGCCGAGGGGAAGGGACCCTCCGGCCGTATATTCAAGGACCTCAGGGGGAACATCGAAAAACCCATCTCGGCGATTCTGTCCCTGAACACCATTGCCAACACGGCCGGGGCGGCCGTGGCGGGGTCCGCGGCGAGCAGGGTCCTGGGCCACGAATGGATCGGCTGGTTTTCGGCCTTTTTCACCCTGTGCATTCTCCTCTTCTCAGAGGTCATTCCCAAAACCGCCGGTGTTGTCTACGCCCGGCGCCTCGCCCCGTTTGTGGCCATCCCCCTCAAGGTCCTCACCAAAGTCATGGCCCCGGCCACATGGTTTTGCAGCTTTATCACCGGCATCATATCCAAGGATCGAACCCCGGAGACCGTGTCCGCGGACGAACTGCGGATTATGGCCCAGCTCGGCCTCCAGGCGGGAAACATCAAACCCTACCAGAAAAGGGTCATCGAAAACGTCCTCTCCCTGGGCAAGAAAACGGTCAAGGACGTCATGACCCCTCGGACGGTCATCTTCTCTTTGAACGAGCACATCACGGTAAAGGACGCCTCTGATCAGGTGGACCGCTGGGAGCACAGCCGTTTTCCGGTGTACGACCAGGACCCTGAGGACATCGTGGGGCTGGTCCTCACGCGGGAGGTCTTCATGGCCCTCTCCCAGGACAAGGACGACCTGACATTGACCGAGCTCATGCTGCCCGTGAAGTTTGTGGTGGAGACCGCCCCCCTGGACGACGTGTTGAGCCAGTTCATGGGGTCCAGGCAGGGTCTTTTCGTGGTGCTGGACGAATACGGCGGGATCGCCGGTCTGGTGAGCCTGGAAGACATTCTCGAGGAAATCCTCGGGCGGGAGATCATGGACGAGTACGATCAGGTGGCGGACAAGAGGGAACTTGCCCGACGGCAGAGGAACCAGCTGGTGGGCGGCGCTGAAAAATAGGGACTGCCAGCCCCTGCCGGAGGAAAAATGAAACAGCCCCTTGAAAATTCGAGCCTGTGTTTCCCCGACGGCAAAAAAACCTGCTTTGCCTGCTGCCCCCCCATCCGACCGGCCCGCTACGAACACCTTCAGTACGAGGGGATTGTCAAGAGGATGCTCCGGGAGAACACGAGAGCTTTCACGGCCGGCGATGACGTCCGCCCCATCACGGGGTTCAGCTGCTGGGGGCTGGGCTACCTGGATCCCGCGTGCACGCTGGTGGGCTGCCTGTTGCACCCGGCGCGCCACCACGGAAAAGACCTCCGGTTTCGGATCGACTTCGGGGAAAAATGCCGACGGGAGGTCTGCCCGGAGGCCGGGATTTTCGACCGCCTCGACGACCGCGCCAAAGCGTTCTGGCTCACCCTGACCCGGGGACTGGACTCCTTTTCCTATTCCAGCAGAAAAATCAATCCGTTGTTTCGTCTCCTGAACTGGGGGCCGAACATCCTGGGGCTCGCGGCACGGGAGGGGGACGGGTGCCTCTCGGATTCCTGCTTCCTTTTTGACGTGTTTCCGTTCTTCGCCACATCGCTCTCCCCCCGGGCATCGGCGTATCCCGCGGAGCGCCTGCTTCTGCGAAGCGGTGGGGAGGCCCTCCTCAGGGACCCCGGCGCGGCAGGCCACCTCGAAAAACTCCAGGAAAAGCTCATCCTCAAGCTTGCAGGATGCGCGAGGCCCCAACTCCCTGCCGGCGCACCCCACGTGAATCTGCTCCACGTGGAAAGGTCGTTCAGGGATTTTCTGAGACTGGCCCTGGACATCCAGAGGATGGACGAAAGCGCCGCCCTGGAGTTGAAAGCCCGCGCGGACGAGGAGGTTGAGTCCTACGCCGGAGATCTGGGGTTTTGCTAACTACCTGTACATCGCGAGCCCCTTCACCTGCTCGTATCTCCGCGCCGCCCCCCGCCAGTCTATTATTTTGAAAAAATTCTTCACGTATTCGCCTCGATTGTTCTGATACTTCAAATAATAGGCGTGTTCCCACACGTCGCAGACCACCAGAGGAATTGCACCCCAGACGGTCAGGTCCTGGTGCTTCTCGGCCTGTAGCACCAGGAGATGCCCCCTGTAAGGCTCATGGGCAAGAATGCCCCAGCCGCTTGCCTCCACGGTGCTTGTCGCTTTGATGAACTGCCCCTTGAAGGCGTCCAGGCTCCCGAAATTTTCCTCAATGGCCTTCAGCAAATCCCCCTGGGGCTCTCCACCCTTTCCTTCGGGGGCCATGCTGGCCCAGTAGAGGGAATGCAGGACATGCCCCGCGCCGTGGAAGGCGAGCTCCCGCGAAAGGTGTTTGATCAGGGAGAAATTCCCCTCCGCCCGGGCCTGAGCCAGGGAGTCAAGGGCTGAGTTGAACCCCTTGACGTAGCCCGCATGGTGCTTGTCGTGATGTATCTGGAGGGTCTGCCTGTCAATGTAAGGTTCCAGTGCGGCGTAGGGATAGGGCAAGGGCGGGAGCTCGGTTTCCCCAACGATCCCCGCCCTGCTTGGAGCCTGCTCCTGGGCCGAGACCCGGCCGGGCGCCCAGAGTCCGGCAGCCCCCGCGGCCATGGCGGCCGCGCCCAAACCCTTCATCACATCCCTTCTGGTCCACAGATCATCCATGTTGTCAATCCTCCTTTCCAGGGGGGCGGGAACCTGCCCGCCGTTCCTTCTCGACATTATCTGGAATCTTGCTTCATAATTATATAAAGGATAGCCTCCATATGTGAAACCAATTCGAAAAGAGGGACTCAATATACCAAAATTGGAGTTTCTCCGGCTATTTCAACGATTCGATCATGAGGAGGTATGCTAAATGAACCAGAATGTCGTGGTTACCGTTTCCTGTGGAACAAACAACCCCAATCGCGCAACGAGGGCCATTCACCTGGCAACCGTCGCCCACAAAGAAGGAAAGAACGTCACCCTGTTTCTGCTCGACGAGGCGATCTACCTTGCGCGGGAAGGACTCATCGACCATCTCCGGGCTGCCACCGGGGACATTGCCGACGATCTCATGACTTACCTTCAGGCCCATGAGGTGCCGATCCTGGCCTGCGCGCCGTGCGCGGAAGCCCGAAAGGTCGTACAGGAGGATCTCATCGAAGGGGCCCGCCTGGCTCCGGCCTCCGAGCTCATCCACCTGGCGTGCGATGCGGCCGTCATAAGCCTTTAGAACATCAAAAGTTCAACATCGAACACCGAACGGTTGACCAGTGCCACGTTGTCGCGGGGGGAAAGGTCTTAGACACTATACCCACCTCCTACCCTGCGTGATCTTCGTGGTCATGTTTTTCACCTTTTCCTGATGGACACGGCATGTCCCGGGGGCGATCCGGGGGGCGTCGCCTCGGGGCATTCCGTGTCCGGACTCAATAATCCACGCCTATTCCCGGGCCGGCCGCGGGATTATGTGAACAGGCAGAGCTTGCATTCCTTGGCGTATTTCACGAAATCCTCCGCCGCCCAGATGGAGACGCCTTCGATAAGCTCCTCTTTCGGGATCTCCATCATCTCCACGGACATGAGGCACGCGATGAGCTCCACGCCCTCGAGCTGGGCCATCTCCATGAGATCCCCGAGGTTGGGGATGTTCGCCTTCTCGATCTTCTTCTTCATCATGGCCGTGGCCATGCTGGACATTCCCGGCACCGCTCCCATGAGTCCCGGAGGTATGAACTTCGCCCGGTCCACCCCGCCCTTGACGACCAGGTTCAAACCCATGAAGGTGTAGAAAATCTTGCTATCCATCCCCTGCCTGGCGGCGTTGATGGCGAGGATGAGCGCGGGGTACGCGCCGTCCAGGCTGTCCCTGCTGCAGATGAGCCCTGCCTTTTCCTTTTGCTTTTCCATTACTTCCTCCTCCCCGATATTTTTGGTAACAGCCGTCCATAAATTATTTTTTTGCACCTGAGCACCAAGGAGACATTTTTCGCAAGATCAAGGCATCCCGAAGATCGACGCAGAGATTGCGAAAAAGGGCCATTTATGGCTTGTTATTCTTTCAAACCCCCGTTGGCCGGCACCTCCTCCCACCCCGTGCACATGGCCCGGATGTGGGCCGTTATGGAATGCCCGGTGGTGGTCATGTACACGTGGACCACCAGGAAAACGAGCAGCGAAAAGGCGCCCGCCATGTGGAGCGCGGCCAGCACCCCCAGGCTCAAGACCCCCTCGATCCACTGCGGCCACGAGTTGTATGTGTAATACAGGAACCCCGTGGCCATCTGGAAGGGGATGAGGAACAGGGAGATCCCCAGGTAGGTCAGGCGCTGAAGCGGGTTGTGCTTGGCCCTCTCACTCTTGGGAACAGGGTGGGACTCCCCTCGAAATATCCCTATCATGTAATACATGGCCATCCGAAAGAGCATGCGGGTGGTTGGGATGTAGTGCGTCCACTGACCCGTGGTCAAGTGCCAGAACACGATGAAGGCATAGAGCACAAGCCAGATGATCCCGAGCGTGTTGTGCCACTCCACGGCCCTCTGAAACCCCAGGAGCTCGTAAGTCCCGTGGACTTCGAACCCGGTGATCCCGAGCAGGACCACGATGGCGGCCTGGGCCCAGTGCCAGAAACGTTCGAACCGTGTGTAGAGATAGATGCTTTCCATTGAGCATTCATTCGTCGTCATGATCAACCCCTCCTGTTCCGCCGAGTCACCATGCGGCCGATCCCGTGGAGGGAGACCCCCACGAGGGCCATGACGGCCCCGGCCCAGCCGGCCATGTCCAGCACACCGTGTTTGTCCCGGCCGGGCATGTAGAATCCCGCCAGATTCGCCAGACGCCCGTCCCGCGAGTGGCACTCGGCACAGGAAAGCGCGTCCTTTTCCGGGGCCACCATGTGGGTCGTCTGGAAATAATAGGCGGTGTTCACGAAATCATAGTCCCCGCTGAAAGGCAGGCCCGCATAATCCATGCCCTCCCCGATGGCCTTTTTCCAGTCGTACTCGGACCAGTAGGATCCCGAGCCCTTGGGGCCGAACAGCTTCGGCGCCACCATGGTCTTGTGGACCTTGTCGTAGGGCTGCCTGCCGGTGTGCATCTTGAACGGATAGATCCTGGCCTCGGGGTCCTCGTAGCCGCCCAGGGGATAGTTCAGCTCCACGAGCTTCCCCGGGTCGATCTTCTCGGTGAGGAGCACGTTCCTGATCACCCCGTTGAACCACCGGTATTCGGGGACCACATTCTTCGCCCAGACAAAATCCCCCTTCTTGGTGTCGTACACCGGACGGCCGTCTTTCTTCTCTGCAAAGGGCTTCCCTGCCTCGTCCTTCTTTCCGGAGGTGGCCCAGTCCCAGCTCATCTTGGTGGAATTGACCCTTGCGAAATGCGGGATGTGGCAGGTCTGGCAGGCCACCTTGTCCGTGTGATCGTTCGCCTTGACCCCGGGATCGTGGGGGGTCTCCGTGTGGCAGGAATAGCACGTGATCCGCTTGATGATGTCCGAGTCCAGGAGGCTCCTCCTGTCCTCCGCCGCCGGCGTCTTGTAGCACCTCCCGCTGATGGCGTGTTGCGTCGTGGTGTGGCACCGGGTGCAGTTGAAGTTTTCGCCCTCGACGCTCATGTGAACATCCAGGGCCTTGTTGGGCTTGAACATGGACGCGTCCAGGTCCCCGTGCTTCACCCCTTCCCCCCCGCCGCCGAAGAAGTGGCACTCCCCGCAGTTGCGGCGGGTGGGGCGGCCCACACTCTGGGCGACCTTCCGCCATTCGGGAGGGTTGTACATCTTCCCGTTGCCCGGGAATTTGGTGGGCTCGGAGACAGGGTTCCCCGCGCCCGTGGGGAACTTCTTGTACGTGCCGGTCTGCTCGTGGCAGACGAGGCAGTCGACGAGCTCCTCGTTCGCGAAGTCGAAGCTCTTGTCTTTCCAGCCGTAACCTATGTGACAGGAAGTGCAGCGGGGCTCGTTGGCGTGGATCGAGATGCAGAAGTTGTTCACGACCATCCCCGCCTTTCCGAGCTCCTTCTTCTCGTCCGCCGGGCAGAGCCATTTCCAGTGGATGGTCTTCTGGATCTGCCCGGCCGCTTCCGTGTGGCAGCTCAGGCACGCCCGGGTGACCTCGGGCCCTGATTTGAAATCCTTCTTGAGAGCCTCAAACTTGCTGTGATCCGCGGTGACGTTTTTCGTGTGGCTTCGGCCGTACTCCTCCTGCGCGCCGGGCCCTCCCGCCAGGGCATGAGCGACGCCCGCCGGCACCCATCCCTGAACGGCGATCAACAGGGCGGCCCACAAGACCGGGAAAACCATCCTTCCAATGCGTTCTGAATTCATATGCATCCTCCGGTGAATTTCAGGTAGGCGTTTCGAAAACGCTTCCGGGTTGCGCTAGAGCAAATTGTGTGCCCGCTCCTGGCCCCCCTTTAACCTACTAAAAAGATAGGATTTGTTCAAGCGGCAAAAGAAATCTTGATCCGGGCGGCCTTGACCGTTATGTTTAAACAAAGTGTTAATCCTTAAACACCTGTTCAACCCCGGGGCGGCCCATGAACGGATTGGAAGGCAGCAGGTACTGGAAGAACATCATCGGCACCATGAGCGACGGCCTCATGATCATCGGCTCGGACGGCATCATCAAAATGGTCAACCGGGCCTTTGAAGAGATGACCGGCTTCACCGCCGGCGAAGTGGTGGGCAGGCCCTGCACGCTCCTCAACTGCGACGCCTGCGAGCTTGCCCTTCGGGACGAAAACTCCTGGTGCAGCCTCTTCAAGCGGGGAAGCGACATCAAAAAGAGGTGCACACTGGTCAGGAAAGACGGGACGTATCTGCCGGCCGTCAAGACCGCCACCATCCTCAAAGACAAGGATGGAAGGAGCGTGGACGCGGTGGAGACCATCACGGATATCTCCCTGCTCAACAGGCTGGACCACGAGATCGACCATCTCTCCATGCAGCTGGACGCCGAGGGGGGATTCCACGGGATCGTCGGCCGGTCCCCGGCCATGCACCGTGTTTTTCAGGTCCTCGAGAAGGCCGCGGAAAGCGACGCGCCGGTGATTATTTACGGTGAGAGCGGAACGGGAAAGGAACTGGCGGCGCGGGCCATACACGACGTGGGCACCCGCAGGGAGGGTCCCTTTGTCCAGCTCAACTGCGCGGCCCTGAACGAAGCCCTCCTGGAAAGCGAGCTTTTCGGCCACACAAAAGGCGCCTTTACCGGCGCCTACCGCCACCGCATGGGGAGGTTCGAGGCCGCCCACAACGGGGACATCTTCCTGGACGAGATCGGTGACATCCCCTTGTCCATCCAGATAAAACTCCTGAGGGTCCTGGAAACAAAGCAGTTCGAGAGGGTCGGGGACCACCGTCTTATTTCCGTGGATGTGAGGATCATCACGGCCACCAACAAGAATCTCGAGGATCTCATCCGGGAAAAGAGATTCCGCGAGGATCTCTTCTTCAGGATAAACGTCATCCCCATACACCTTCCACCCCTTCGAGAACGGACAGAAGACATCCCCCTGCTCGTGAGCACCTTCACCAGGCGTCTTTCCCAGAGGACCGGAAAGGACATCACAGGGCTCACACCCCGGGCCATGGAACACATCATGGGATATTCCTGGCCGGGCAATGTGCGGGAGCTCAAGAGCGCCCTGGAATACGCGTTTGTCATAGGGGATCGGGGGTTGATCGACATCCACCAGCTCCCACCCAAGCTCCAGGGGGAGCAGCCGCCGCGCATCGGGGAACAGCTGTCCGAGCGCCCGGTCCTCTCTCCGGAGGACGGCGCCGAGCGGGACGCGCTCATATCCGCCCTCAGGAGGGCCGGAGGCAACCAGTCCAGGGCGGCCAGGCTCCTGGGGGTCAGCCGTGTCACGGTGTGGAACCGCATGCGAAAGTACGGGATCGATCTTCACAAACTGCTGGCCGCCGATTAGTCCGGTGCTGATTCATATCGCTATCGCTATCGGTATCGGTATTTGAATTTTTACGCCATATCGGCCTTGCCTCATGGACTGCTTCCTGGTAATCAGACGGGGTCACCGGAGGGAAAAATCTTACAATGGGCCAAGGACCACTCCAGCAAAAGTACGAACGTCTGCAGGACATGCTCTCGTCATGCGGCTCGCTCCTTGTGGCGTTTTCCGGGGGAGTGGACAGCACCTTTCTCCTTGCCGCGGCCCACGATGCCCTTGGGGAAAAGGCCTGCGCAGCCACAGTCCGGGCCCCTGTTTTCACAGACCGCGAACTCCGGGAAGCGGACCGCTTTTGCCGGGAGCGCCGCATCCGGCACATTCACCTGGAGATGGACCCGTGGGCCCTGGAGGACTTTACGCGAAACCCGCCCGATCGGTGCTATCACTGCAAAAAAGCCATGTGCGAGCTGCTCTTGAATGCGGCCCGAGAGCATCGTGTGAAACACATTGCCCACGGGGCCAACGTGGACGACCTCGGCGATCACCGGCCCGGTCTCCGGGCCGCACGCGAAGCGGGCGTCCTCTCCCCTCTGGTGGACGCGGAGCTCACGAAGGCGGAGATTCGGCGGCTGTCGAAAAACATGGGGCTTGCCGCCTGGGATCTCCCCAGCCGGGCGTGCCTCGCATCCCGGGTACCCTACGGGTCGCCCGTGACCCCCGCAAAACTGCGGATGGTCGAAGAGGCCGAGGATTTCCTGATGAATGCGGGATTTTCCCGGGTTCGGGTGAGACACCATGGAGAAATTGCCAGGATCGAGGTCCCAACGGGGGACTTCCCCCGACTCCTCGAGGAGGGGTTTCGAAAGATCCTGGTCGCCAGGCTCCTGAAAACAGGTTTTCGTCACGTGGCCATGGATCTGGAAGGCCTGGTGTCGGGAAGCCTTAACAGAGTCTTCTCTAAAGCGGAAGTGCCGTCGTCTGGAGGAAAAGAATGACCTGTGAGATAGAACTGCGGGACGTGATCAAGGGCTACACCCTGGACCAGGACAAGCTCGTCTCCCCCGCTGAAACAGTCCGTCGATTCCGGGAACGCCTCGAGGCGACAGGTCTGGACATTCTCGAGAAGACCGTTCGAATCGACAACGGGCGTCTGGGCATCCCCGTGTATTTCAGCCTGTGCGGCAGGGACGCGGAGGCGGTCATCGGCACGAAAAAACAGATGGGCAAGGGCGGGACGCCCGTCCAGGCCGAAGCGAGCGCGGTTATGGAGCTGGCCGAGCGCTTCAGCTTCTTCAGTTTCAGCGCGAACCCCGGGAATTTCATCCGGGGCACCTATGCGGAACTCGAGGACCGGGCCCTACCCTACGACCTGATCGCCCTGTCCGTCCACGACGACTCGGGGGAGGCGGAGGCCGTGCGGGAGGTCTTCGCCCGCCTTCCCATGAGGTGGTGCCCGGCGTATAACCTGACGCGGGGACGGGAAATCCTCGTCCCGTTTGACTGGTTCTTCGCCATCAACGAGTTCAACGGCCCATCCGCAGGAAACTGCCCGGAAGAGGCCCTGCTCCAGGGGATCTGCGAGGTCGTGGAGCGTCACACCTCTTCCCTCATCAGCCGTGGTCGCTTGAAGACCGCCTCCCTCGGGCTGGGGTCCGTGACCGACGGCGTGGTCCTGGACATGCTCGGGAAATACGAGAAGGCCGGCGTCAAACTCTTTGTCACGGATTTCTCGCTGAACACGGGCATACCCGGGGTAGGGGTCCTGGCCCAAGACCCCGCGACCTTTCCGGACCGCAGCGAGATCGTCTGGACCGCGGGGACCACCCCCTGCCCCCAGAAAGCCCTCAGCAGGGCCCTCTCCGAGGTGGCGCAGCTCGCGGGGGATTTCAACTCGGGCTCCAACTACGTGGCGAGCGGGCTCCCCAAGTTCAAGGACCTCTCCGAGGCGGACTTCGTCACCCACCCGGGCCGGGAGATCGAGATCTCGGACCTGCCGGACCTCTCGAACCCCAACCTTCGCGTCGAGGTGGAAAACTGCATCTCCGCCCTGGCCTCCATCGGGCTGGAGGTTCTCTGCATCGAGACGACCCACGAAAAGCTCCGGATACCCGCGTTTTACACCATCATCCCCGGCGCCCACTTCAGGGAGCGGGCCGCGGGGACGAGCGTGGGCATGTTCACGGCCAAGCTGATCTCGCAACAGGCCGACCCCTCGCGTGCCCTCGGGGATTTGGGCCGCATGGACCGCCTTGTCCCGGGGAAATACTACGTGAGGTTTTTCGAGGGGCTGATCCACTTCAACCGGGCGGACCCCGGTACCGCACTCCTGAAACTGGAAGAGGCCCTGCGCCTGGACCCCAAGGAAGAAGACATCCCCACCATTTACTCTTACATGGGCCAGTGTCTCAAGGAGATGGAGAAGTATCCCCGCGCAATCGAGGCCCTGAAAAAGGGGGCGGCCCTGGATTCCGAGCGGACGGACATCTACAATCTCATGGGATTCTGCCACTTCAAACAGGGGGAGCACGAAGAGGCGATTCGCTGCTTTGAAAAGGTCCTGGCCCTGGACCCTTCCTCGGCCATCGATTACGCAAACATCGCCTCAAATTACAGGGAAATGGGGGACAAGGAAAAGGCCATACACTACTACAAGCTGGCCCTGGAGCTCGACTCGACCATAGACTTTGCCCGTGACAACCTGGAGAGGCTGGGGAAGGCCCTGAAAAATCATTAGCCGTCGAGGGTCTCCCGCACCGCCTTGAGTATGTGGCTCAGGCGGTATGGCTTGGGGATGAACCGGGTAGCGCCCATCTCCAGTGTCTTTTTCGCTTCCTCGTTGGATGAGTGCCCGGTGGCCACGATGATCTTCATGCCGGGTGCGATCTCGAGAATGGCCTTGAGGCTCCTGAACCCTCCCATGCCCGGCATGTTCAGATCCAACACGATGAGGTCTATCTGATCTTTCTGCCGTCGGATGAGATCCAGGGCTTCTTCCCCGCTCCTGGCGATTGTTGTCTTGTACCCGTGGCGCTCCAGTATATCGCTGCCGATGTCGAGGATGCTCTCTTCGTCGTCCACGAGCAGGATACGCTCTGTCCCACCAGGCATGTCCTCCTCCGCTTTTTGTCCGGTTCCATAGGATTCGTAGATTTTGAGCATGGGAAAATAGATCCTGAATGTTGTCCCGTAACCGGGTTTGCTGATGCAGGTGATGTTTCCGCCGTGACTTTTGACGATGCCGTACACCATGGCCAGCCCCAGCCCCGTCCCGGCGCCCGTGGCCTTGGTGGTGAAAAAAGGCTCGTATATGTGCTCCCGGGTCTCCTGGTCCATGCCGTGGCCCGAATCAGAAATCTCAAGCAGAACGTAATTCCCCGCTTTCACGTTTGGATACAGCCGGGAAAAGGTTTCGTCCAAAAACACATTGTCGGTTCGAAAGGTGAGAAAACCGCCCTCCGGCATGGCGTCCCTCGCATTGACCGCGATGTTCACGGCCACCTGCTCGAGCTGGACAGGGTCCGCGTTGATGATATGGAGCTCCTCCGCAAGGTTGAGGTTGATCCGGATCATCTTGGGTATGGTCCTTTCCAGGAGCTTGACGACCTGTTCGATCTCGTGGTTGAGATCCACGGGCCTGAGCCGGCTCTCCACCTTCCGGCTGAAGATGAGAAGCCTTTCTGTGAGCTCGCTTGCCCTCCTGGCGGATCTTTCGATGGCCGCGAGTTTCTCGTAATCCGGGTGTTCCCTGTCCTTCTTCATCATGAGGAGCTGGGTGTAGCCGCTCATGGCCTGCAGAATATTGTTGAAATCATGGGCGATGCCGCCCGCGAGTGTCCCTATGGCCTCCATCTTGTGGGCCTGGGAAAGCTGCTGCTCGAGCTCCTTTCGCGCAGAGATGTCCCTGAGAATCACCAGCATGCCTGCCGGTTTTCCCTCGTGATCCTCATACCGTGACGCGCTGATCGCAACCTGGACTGTCTTTCCCTCCCTGGTGTATCGACTCGACTCAAAACCCGAACAGGGAGTGCCGTGCTCCAGCAGATCCTTTATGATCGCAAGGGTCACCTCCTTTTCGGAATCCGGGACGAACGGAACGGGTTTCCCTTCGAGCTCGTCCATGGTCCACCCGAAAAGCTGGGTGAATGCCGGGCTCAGGAACTGCACCTTTCCCTCGAGGTCATAGATGACCACCGCGTCCGCGGAGGACTGCACGAGGGACCGGTAGAGCGTCTCGCGGCGGGTGGATTCCTCGTAGAGCTTCCGGTAGCGCTCCTCACTCTGGCGGAGTTTCTCCTCCGCCTGGGATTTGGCGGTGATGTCTTCGTACGTCAGGAGCTGCTTCCCGTCCTTGACCACCACCGCCCTGAAATGGATGACCTTGTCCGTCCCGTCCCCGCACCTGACGGTGAAAACCCTCGGCTTGACCTCGCCGATTTCCTCTTCATGGATGGAATCCTTGGTCCATATGTAGCGGACCATTTCCTGGTATTTGGGATCGGGGTAAGCCTTCTCGAACCAGGTCTCCTTGTCCGGCAGGTCCTCCAGGCCGTAGCCGAAGATCTCGGTGAATTTCGGGTTGAAGTACTCGAAGGTCCTGTCAGACTTCATGATGGACATGCCGAAAGGGGCGTCCTCGGCAAATGTCCGGAAAAGCTCCTCACTCTCGCGCAGGGCCCGTTCCGTGGCTTTCATCTCGGAGATCTCCCGGTAGACGCCGTAGCCGCCGATGATGTCCCCGTCAACGACCACCGGGACGCCGATGATCTCCACATCCAGATCCTTCCCATCCTTGTGGCGGCGTCTGGTGGACTCCTTGAAAACCTCTCCTCGAAGGGTCTTTCTCATGAGGGAGGCGCATTCCATACGGTAATTGGCGCCGGCGATAAAATCCTCCACGAGGTTCCCGATAAGATCTTCTTCCTCATACCCGAAAAGCTTCTTGAAGCCGGGGTTGCAGGCAAGCACCCTCCCTTGACGGTCCACAGTGACGACCGCAAACGCATCGCTGCGAACCAGTGACTCAAGCTTGCCCTTTTCACTGCGAATGCCTTCTCCCTCATCCATGCGCCCGGGCATCCCCCGGCAAAGCATCTCGCTGGGTTCCCGGAGGCGCACGGTGCTCTCGTCCATCATTTCAAGATCGTCCCGGTGCTGCTGATGACTTTTCCCGGCTTCCCTCTGGTCGATGATGCCCCTGTTGGTGAGGTTGGCTTCGGGGCCGGCTGGATCACCTGTCCGGATCTCCGTGTCTCTCCCCTTTTCAGATCTTTTCCCACGAGACCGAACTTTCATGAACAATATCTCCGAATTGGGTGACGTGTGATACCTTAGCCTTTTTTCCTCCGGCTGTACAGTTTCTTTTCCCAGACACACCGGTGGAACGGACTACCACCCCTGCATGCCGCGGCATAGACTTTGGGGCTTTTGATGGACATCCGGGAACAAATGCTTTAATTTTTGCGGAGGATCTCATTGGGAAGTAAAAATAAACCTTGCACCGAAGAGGAGGGGAGGATGGAGCAGAGGATACTTGTCGCCTTTGATGAATCGGAAAATGCAATGCGGGCCGTTGATTTTATTTGCGCGCATTTCACTCCCCAGCACAAGGTCACGCTTTTCAGCGTCATACCGGACAGCGTGGCGTTGTGCAGCATCGGCGGGCCCGGCCTGACCCCGTATTTCATCACCCAGAAGGACACCTTCTGCGAGATGGAGGAGAGGAAAAAGGCCCTCATCTCCGAGGCAATGGAAGCGGCCAGGGGAAGGCTCCTGAAGGCGGGCTTCGAAGAGGGAAAAATCGCCCTGAGGACCGTCGTGCAGGAAAGGGGGATCGCCCGAGACATCCTCGAGGAGGCCTCCACCGGCTATGACATGGTGGTTATCGGCCGAAGGGGACTCTCGGGAATCCAGCAGTTCCTCATGGGGAGCGTCTCGCAGAAGGTCCTCGGCGGGGTGGGGCACATTCCCGTCATCATCGTCAACTAGGACCCCTTTCCCGTCGCCCCGGCGCAGGCCGGGGCCCAGTGACTTTTGTTCATAAGGCTATGAAAAGACGCTGGATCCCGGCTTTCGCCGGGATGACGAAAATCGGAATTTCCGGATCCTTCAGTCCCATTTTAGGTTCCCGGGTTCCCAAAGAAAAATTGTGACACAGTGTCTTTCGCCGTTATGACGGCGCGAGGGGCCTTCGTTTCCCTTCGTGCTCTTCGTGTTAATGCTTTTTTAAGTTTTTTTGGAGGCTCTCACTTTGTGGTCACGCTGTGTCAGGCCGCACTCCGTTCCACGACCCCGCCCTGGGACCCGATGACCACCAGTTCCAGAGGGACATCCACACCGGCCCTTTGCATAGCCTTCTTCAGGAGACCCGGCAGTGCCGAGCAGCAGGGCACCTCCATGGTGACCGCGGTGACGCTCCTGATCCCCGCGTTTCTGAAGATCGCCTCGAACCTGGCCAGATACTCCTCAACGTCATCGAACTTGGGGCACCCCACGAGCACGGTCTTTCCCCGGATGAAATCCCGGTGAAAATCCGCGTAGGCAAACGGAGTGCAATCCGCGGCGACCAGGAGATCCGCACCCTTGAGGAAAGGCGCGTGGGGAGGGACAAGCCTGATCTGCACGGGCCAGTGTGACAGGGCGGACGGCGACGACTCCCCGCCGCTTTCCCCCGCGGCGCCCGGCGCGGGCTGAAACGTCTTCATGAGCGTGGAAGGGCATCCGCAGGCCATGGGGATGTCCCCGGGCTCGTCCTCTTCCTTTTCGAGCCGGGAAAGGTGCTCCTCCACGGCCTCCTCGTCGAAATCCTCCGCCTCCCTCTCGATGACGCGAAGAGCGCCGTTGGGGCAGTCCCCCAGGCACGCCCCCAGGCCGTCGCAGAAGCGGTCCTCCACAAGCCTCGCCTTGCCGTCTATTATCTGAATCGCCCCCTCGGCGCACGCAGGCACGCACTGCCCACACCCATCACAGAGCTCGTCATCTATCTCCACTATCTTTCGCAATACTTTCATTGTGCGTCTCCAAAAAGATATTTTACCGGGATTCAAGCATCTTTACCGCCCTGCCCCGTCCTGCCTCCGTGAGGAAGTCCTTGCCGGTGGCTTCGGCCCGAAGGCTCGGCGCCTCTTCGCCGGTTTCCTTGAGTTTTTCCTCGAGGTCCACCAGGCGGGCGGCATCCAGAAGAATCCTCCTGTTAAGTTCCCCAGCGGTCTCCGGGGCTCCGGCGGGGTCCACCAGCTCGCAGACGCTCCGGACCAGATCCTCGTCCGCCCCGAGATTCTCCAGCATCTGCCTGACAACGGCCAACCCGTCGGGTTCCCTAACGGCGATCCCGTCGAGGTAGGCGGCCGGAAGGATGACCGCCAGGTCACCCTGCTCGGCCTTTCCGATCTCCTCCGCGTGGCGAGCCATGCGGGTGGCGCGCCCGATGCTCTTGAAATCGCGCTTGTAATGGCGCTTGACCTCGATGGCCACCCGGTCCTTCAGGAGGTCCTTTTTCTGCGCGATCAGCTCCGGGGGGAGGTTGCCGATACACTGCTCCGCGTAACGACAGTAGGCCGCGCACCCGAAGTCCAGCCCCGGGTTGAGGAACCTGTGCCCGCAGGCCCTGCATTTGCGGGTGGTCTCATCCTTGAAAAACTCCACTTCGTGTCCGCACTCGGGGCACCTGGCCTCGATGACGGCATCCGGTTTCCAGTATCGGCTGTCTTGTCCTGGACACTTCATGTCTCCTCCCCCGTTTCCCTTGATTCCATGCAGCAATATCCTACGCGAGAATCGCCCTGAGGTCCTCCTCGGGCGTGCTGCTGATGGGTTTGATGTCGAAGTTTTTCACCAGCACGTCCAGCACGTTCGGGGTGATGAACGCTGGCAGGCTCGGACCCAGGCGGATGTCCTTGATCCCCAGGTGGAGCAGGGTGAGAAGAATGGCCACCGCCTTCTGCTCGTACCAGGACAAGATCATGGACAGGGGCAGGTCGTTGACCCCCACGTCGAACGCCTCCGCGAGCGCCGAGGCGATTCGGATGGCGGAATAGGCGTCGTTGCACTGGCCGATGTCCAGGAGCCTGGGGATGCCGCCGATGTCCCCCAGGTCCTTGTCGAAGAACCTGAACTTGCCGCAGGCCAGGGTAAGGATGATCGTGTCCCGAGGCGCATTCTCCACGAACTCGGTGTAGTAGTTACGGCCCGGCTTGGCCCCGTCGCACCCGGCGACCAGGAAGAAGTGCCTTATGGCGCCGCTCTTGACCGCCTCGATGACCTTGTCCGCCACGCCAAGGACCGCCTTTCGGGCAAACCCGGTCATGACCGTCCCCTTGTCCGTGTCCTCGGGAAAGCCGGGCATGGCCAGGGCCTTTTCTATGGCCGGGCTGAAGTCCTTGTCCCCGATGTGCCTCACCCCGGGCCACCCCACGAGGCCCGTGGTGAAAATGTTGTCCACGTAGGAATCCCTGGGCCTCTGGATGCAGTTGGTGGTCATCACGATGGCCCCCGGGAACTCGGGGAACTCCTTTGCCTGGTTCTGCCACGCCGTCCCGTAGTGGCCGTAGAAGTGGTCGTAGGCCTTGAGCTTCGGGTACGCGTGGGTCGGGAGCATCTCGCCGTGGGTGTAGACATAGATCCCCTTCCCCCGGGTCTGCTTGAGGACCTCTTCCAGATCCTTCAGATCGTGCCCCGAGATCAGGAGCGCCTTGCCCTTTTTCGCGCCCAGGGGCACCTTGGTAGGCACGGGGTCCCCGTAGACCCCGGTGTTCGCCGCGTCCAGGAGCTCCATGGTCCGCAGGTTGACCTCGCCGCACTTGAGAACGAGCCCCACCCAGTCGTTCAGGCCAAGTGACCTGTCGAGGGTCGCCGCGAGCCCTTCGTGGATGAAGGCGTAGACCGCGTCGTCTTCCTGGCCGAGGATCCGGGCGTGGTCCGCGTAGGCCGCCACCCCCTTGATGCCGTAGACCGTGGTGAGCTGAAGGCTCTGCACGTCGAGGTCCGCCCCGGAGTCGGCCGGCCCGCCGACCTCCTCCCCCTGGCTGACCATCCCGCCCAGGGTGGGTGCGGGCTGGAAGGTCACGGGGGCCGAAGACTCGTCCACTTGCCCGCCCGCGGCCCTTGTCTTGTCCTTGAGCATGTCTCGGAGCTCGACGCTCTTCCGGATCATGGGGGGGAACCGTTCCGGGTCGAAGTCCACGTTGGTGAGGGTGGAAAACAGCGCCTCGCACGTGAATTTGTTCACCTCGGGATCCACGATCCCCTTTTTTCTGGCCGCCGCCGCCGCCACGGAAAGCCCCTTGACCGCGTACACGAGAAGATCCTGGAGGGCCGCCACGTCGGGCTGCTTCCCGCAGACCCCTACTTTAGTGCACCCTTCGCCCTTTGCCGTCTGTTCACACTGATTGCAAAACATAGGTTCCTCCTCCTTTTTTTTCATCTCTTTCAACAATGTGTTTCCTCTCATTTTAAGTGGCATTTTAGCGGACAAAAGGGAATACGGCCTTGACTTGAGTCAAGGGAGGCATTTTTTTCAAAATTTTTTTTCAGGGTGTTTCCGCGGCCCTTGGGCCGGCCTACGCCCTTGATCGGTAAAGGCGCAGGCTGTTGGAGACCACGGTGATGCTGCTCATGGCCATGGCCAGGGCCGCCAGGATGGGGTGGAGCTGCCTCAGGATGAGGGGCAGGAACTCGAAGGAGTTGAGTGCGCCCGCAGCCACAGGGATGAGGATCACGTTGTAGGCGAAGGCCCAGAAGAGGTTCTGCCGGATCGTCCGCATGGTGGCCCGGCTCAGGCTCAGGGCCCGGGGGACGCCCGTGAGGTCCCCGCTCGCCAGGATGACCCCGCCCGTCTCGATGGCCACGTCCGTGCCCGTACCGATGGCCATACCCACGTCCGCCTGGGCAAGGGCCGGGGCGTCGTTGATGCCGTCCCCCACCATGGCCACCTTTCTCCCCTGCTCCTGGAAGGCGCGCACGCTGGAGGACTTCTCCTCGGGCCGCACCTCGGCGGCCACCCTGTCGATGCCCACCTGGCCGGCAATGACCCGGGCGGTCTTTTCGTTGTCGCCCGTGAGCATGGCCACCTCCAGGCCCATCCCGTGGAGGGCCTCGACGGCGGCCCGGGATTCGGGCTTGACCTTGTCGGCCACCGCGATGAGGCCCCCGGGCCTCCCGTCCGCGGCCATGACCATGACGGTCTTGCCCTCTGACTGGAGCTCGCGGACCCTCTGCATGGCGGCGCCGAGGTCGATCCCGTTGTCTTCGACCCACTCGGGCCTGCCCACCAGCACGTCGCGCCCCCCGACCCTTCCGCGCACGCCCGCGCCGCCCGCGGCCTTGAATTCCTCCGGCTCCGGGACGTCCATGCCCCGGACCCTTGCCTCGGCAACGATCGCCTTCCCCAGGGGGTGCTCGGAGCCCCGCTCCACGGCCGCGGCAAGCCGCAGGACGTCTTCTGCGGGCGAATCGTCAGGCGCGACGCCTTCCACGTCCGCCACCTCGGGCTCGCCCTTGGTGAGGGTGCCGGTCTTGTCCAGGACGACCATGTCCAGGGAGGACGCGCTCTCCAGGGCCTCGCTGCTTTTGAAGAGGATCCCCTGTTCAGCGCCCTTGCCCATGCCCACCATGATGGCCGTGGGAGTGGCGAGCCCCAGGGCGCAGGGGCAGGCGATCACCAGAACCGCCACGAGCCGGATCATGGCCGGGACGAACTCACCGGTCGCCGCCCACCACACGGCAAAGGTCACCAGGGCCACGGCGATGACCCCGGGCACGAAGACCGCGGCCACCCTGTCAGCGAGGGCCTGGATGGGCGCCTTGCTGCCCTGGGCATCCTGGACCATGCGGATGATCCGGGCAAGGGCCGTGTCCCTGCCCACCCTCGTGGCCTCGAACCTGAGGAGGCCTTCCTTGTTGATGGACCCCCCGGTGACCGGGTCCCCGGGTTTCTTGTCCACGGGCAGGGGCTCGCCCGTGAGCATGGACTCGTCCACCCCCGAGGCGCCCTCCCGGACGATGCCGTCCACGGGGAGGCTCTCCCCCGGCCGCACCAGGATCAGGTCCCCCACCTGTATGCGGGCCACGGGCACCTCTTCCTCCACCCCGTCCCTCACGAGCGTTGCGGTCTTGGGCCTCAAGTCCATGAGCTTTCGAATGGCACCGCCGGTCCTGCCCTTGGTGCGGGCCTCCAGCATCTTGCCGAGCTTTATGAGGGTGATGATGACTGCCGAGGTCTCGAAGTAGACGTGGTGCCCCAGGGGCGGGTAAAAAAGGAGCGCCAGGGAGTAGAAATAGGCGACGGACGACCCCATGGCCACGAGCACGTCCATGTTGGCGCTCCTGTTCCTGAGGCTTTTCCAGCCTCCCGTGTAGTAATCCCACCCCGTGTAGAACTGGACCGGGGTGGCCAGGGCCCAGAACAGCCAGTTGACCCACACGGCGTGGCTCCAGGGGCCCAGAAGACCGAAGTCCCGGCTCATGCTCAGAACGAAGAGCGGCGCCGCGAAGAGGGCGCCGATCAAGAACTTGCGGGTCTGGTCCCGGATCTCGGCCCGGCGGGCCTCGGCCTCCGCGTCCGGCGCCTCCTCGAGGTCCTCCGGGCGGACCACGCCGAAACCGGCCTTCTCGACGGCCGCAACGATCTCGTCGATGTCGGTGAGCCCCGGGACATATTCCACCACGGCCTTCTCCGCGGCGAAATTGACCGAACCCTTGAGGATCCCCGGGACCTTCCGGTTGAGGGTCCTTTCTATGTTCATGGCGCAGTTCACGCACGTCATGCCCGTCACGGGGAGGTCCACGGTCGCCCGGGCCACGCCGTACCCGGACTTCTCGATCTGCGCGATGATGTCCTTCACGCCCACCTCGTCCGGGTCGTAGGACAAAACGGCCTCCTCGGACGCGAAGTTCACGTTCGCTTCATGAACACCCTCGAGTTTTCTGAGGCCTCTCTGGATGTTGGCGGCGCAGTTCGCGCACGTCATGCCTGTCACCGGGAGTCTCAGGCTCTTTTCAGACCCCTGGGGCTTTTTCTCCACGGTCGCTTCCATTCGTCCTCTCTATTCGGACGCCGGGTAGTTTATCTCCTTGAGGGTCTCCTTGATCTTCTCAAGGCTTGCCGGTGACTCGTACCGCACCTGCACCTCTTTTTTCCCGGGGTCTCCCTCCACCTTTGAGACGCCCTCCATCTCCTCGAGTTCGCGTTTGACGGCCATGACGCAGTGGCCGCAGGAAATGTTCGGTATGTTCAGGGTCGTGGTTTCCATGGTACTTTTTCTCCTTTGCTTTAAAAATAATCATTTAATCGAAGTTGTATTGCATTTCCCGTATCATCCAACCGGGGATAGCTGAAACGAATCAGATCGCGTGAAACAACCCTTCATTCTTTAATAAGCTAATCACCCCGGCAGGTATGTCAAAACACATTAAAAAGGGACGGCGGCCCTGAAGCCGCCGCCCTCCTTCCTTGGTGTGTTTATTTTATTGCCAGCAGGCCCCGGGGCCGTAGCCGCCCTGCCCCATGCCGGGTCCGTATCCGTAGCCCCTCATGTTGGGCCGGCCGCATCCACCGCGCTTACCGCCGCCCTGTCCCCAGGCGGGGCAGTCGTACCCAGCGCGCTTGCCTGCGCCTTGCCCCCAGGCCGGGCAGTCATACCCATTGGAGTAGCCCCTTCCGCCCCTTCCGGCGAACCGGTAGTCAGGGGCGATTTCCCTGGCCTTGAGCATGAAATCCGTTCTCTTCTCGGAAAGCACGGACCTCAGGTCGTTGACCTCCTTCTGGAGGGCCAGGATCTTTTCCCGGTCGGGCTCCGGAGAGTTCACGAGCCTGTTCAGTTCCGCCCGCTTTGCCCGAAGGTCGTTCCGCATCTGGGCGGTCTCATCGTAGTGGGACTGGTAAAGCTCGTCCATTTTTGCGCTCTGCTCCTCGGACAGGGCGCCGGGGCCGTATCCGGGGCCGGTGCCCGCGCCGTACCCGGGACATCCCCCGGGGCCGCCCCAGCCTCCGCCACCCCAGCCTCTGGCCCAGGCCGGTGCATGGGTCGCGAGAACCACGGAAAGGATCCCTATTCCCAGAAGAATGCCCGTTATGGATAGTGCTCGTCTCATTTTTTTCCTCCCTTTGATCAAAAGATTATATGTTCCCTCCCAAAAATTTGTTCTGTCGCCCTCTTTTTTAGCAACCCCTGTGCCAAGGGCTCAAATAATCCAATAACTTTTGTGATAACAATAGCTTAGCCTGAGAGACCGCCCTTCTCCGCCTGAAAGAAGCGGGTACAAAGTATCCACCCTCGGTAACCCAACAGGGTCCTTCGGTTACACCTTGACCGGCCCGCCCCCCTCCTTCCGAATCGGGATTTCGCCCTGAAATCCCCTCCCTTGCATTCTCCGCATCAAACTGGATACTATGGCTACACTGCGGACGGACAGGGGATTTTGGAACCACGTGTGAACTGGGCAAAGTCCACGAAATACCGGGGGGGGTGGCGCATCCATGGACCCTGCCCGGGAACCCGGCACCGGCTTTGCAAACCGGATGGAGAAGGGCTTGTCCCCGGTGCACACCGCGTCACAACCAGAGGCAGACACATTGAGGCTCACATCACTCCAGCAGAGGCTCTTTCTCGCCATACTCCTCCCAGTGGGAGTCTTTTTAATGGCTTCGGGGTTCCTCGGGTTTTTCTATGCGCGGACCATCATGCTCCGCCAGTGGCAGGAGACCGCCCTTCTCAGGCTCCAGCGGGCGGCCCACTTCATCGACATGCGGCTCGCGGAACCCATCCAGCTCATCGAACTCCTCGCCGAAACAGGGGGGGACGTCCCCACAGCCTTTGTCCAGGACTGGCTGCTAGAGGAGCTCGAAAGATTCGAGGGCGTGACGGATGTCGCCCTTGAATGGGAGGGGCCCGAGCCCGGCGAACCTGGATGGGAGCATCGAATGGGTATGGGCATGGGACGCATGCGGGACATGGGTCGGGACATGGCCCCCATGATGCGCTTTCACCGCATCCGAATTGACGGGATCACGAGCCCTGTTTACGACGCCCAGGCGGGAGAAGAGACCGTATCGCTCATCACCCTCCTGAAGGATGCCTCCGGGAAGACCATGGGGCGCCTCGTGGTGGACATGCGTTTCGATTACATCATGGAAGACCTCCGGGGCCTCAGCTGGTGGCAAAGCGACAACATCTGTCTCGTGGACCGGGCGGGGAGGCTGCTTGCCGGGACCATCGGTCCGATCCGTTCCGGCGTTTCTTCGTGTGATTCCGACGACCCCCTGGCCGGCGCCCTGAAGGCCCGGCTTGAGAAAGAGACTCAAGGAACCCTGCTGGGTGGGGGGCATCCCCCGGAAAACGTTGCGGGGTTTTACAAGATCGAAAACGCACCGTGGTTCCTCGTCATCTTCGCCCGGGGGGAGCGCGTGCTCGCGCCCATCATCCGGTTTCGCCTTTATGCCGCGATCGCAGGGGGCCTTGCCATCGCCGTCATTCTCATTCTTATAAGGTACACGGTGGGCAGGATCACGGACTCGGTGAGAGAGATTTCCCAGGAAGCCGAGAGGGTCGCAAAGGGAAACTACGGCGGGCGCCTTCCGGTCCGGACTGCCGACGAGGTGGGCCAACTCACGACGAGCTTCAACACCATGGTGGACGGGCTTCGGGAGCGCGACTTCATACGGAACACCTTCGGCCGTTACGTGGACGATGAGGTGGCCCGGGAAATCTTGGCGCGGCCCGAGGCGGCCCGGCTCGGCGGTGACAAGAGGGAGGTCGCCGTCCTCATGTCCGACATCCGGGGGTTCACCCCGCTGGCGGAATCCCTGAACCCCGAGGACACCGTGACTATTCTAAACATCTACTTCGGTCACATGATCCGGGTGATCAAAAGAAACCACGGGATCATCGTGGATTTCTTCGGGGACGGCGTGCTTGTCTTTTTCGATCCGTTGGACAGGCCCGTGGAAACCGCGATCGCGAGCGCGCTCGGGTGCGCCGAGGACATGCGCGGGGAGATGGACGTCGTCAACCGCGAGCTCGGCGGCCGAGACCTTCCCCACCTCGAGACCGGCATCGGAATCAATGCCGGCCCCGTGGTCGTGGGTAACATCGGCTCCGAGACCCGGGCAAAATATGGTATTGTCGGCTCCGCCGTCAACGTCACCCACAGGATCCAGAGCGAGGCCGGCCCCGGGGAGGTGGTCCTCACGGACGCCGTTCTGGCCCGGACAAGCCAGCCCGTCAGGGTAAAGCGCTCGTTCCGCGTCCGGCTGAAGGGGCTGGAAGGTGAAATGACGATTCACGTTCTCGAGGACCGCGAGCAGCGCCGGGAGGGGCAGGCTTGAAACGTGAAAAGGGACGGTCCGGGGAAAGCTGGATGGGGGTGCCCCCCTGGATTCTCTTGAGCGCCGTGCTCATCCTGGCGCCCATTTTCATCTTCTGGGCCTCGGAAAACATCAAGCGGCAGAAGGAGAGCACCACCCTCCTCCTTCTGGAAAAGGGCGCGGCCCTCATCCGGTCCTTCGAGGCTGGGGCGAGGACCGGCATGATGGGCATGATGGGCATGAGGGGGACCGCCTTCAAGCTCCAGAGGCTCCTCATGGAAACGGCCCAGCAGCCGGACATCGTCTACCTGATCGTCACAGACGAAAAGGGGACGGTCCTTGCCCACAGCGACCCGGATCAGGTCGGGGGTGGGTACGGGGCGGCCCTGGACCTCCAGGGCGTCCTCCAGTCCGGTGAGCTTGCCTGGAGGCGCGTCCCGGGCCCGAACAGCGAGCCGGTCTTCGAGGTTTTCAAGGTCTTCAGCCCCGAGGCGGGGTTCCCCCGGCCGAAACACCGTATGATGCAGAGGACCGCGGAGCAAAAAGAGCTGCTGCGGAGATACATGGAGGAGCTCGCCCGTCCCCGCATCATTTTTGTGGGGCTGGACATGAGCCCCTTTGAAGAGGCCCGGCGCGAGGAAGCCCGGCACACAGTGGTCATGGCCGTCATCCTGCTCCTCATGGGCTTTGCCGGTCTCCTCTCGATCTTCCTTGTCCAGGCCTACAGGACGGCCAGGAGGTCCCTCAGCAGGGTGCAGGCCTTTTCGGACCACGTGATCGAAAACATGCCCATCGGCCTTGCGGCCCTGGACAGGGACGGCACGATCGTCGCCTTCAACCACGTGGCCGGGGTCATTTTGGGGGTGCAGGAGGCCGAGGCCCTGGGCAGACCGGGCCCCGAGGTCCTGCCGCCCGAGATGTCGACCCTGACGGCCCGCACTCAAGGGGACAGCAGGTCCCTGGAAAGGGAGATCTCCTGCACGCTCGCGGACGGGAGGGCCCTGCCCCTGGAACTGAGCCTGGCCCCGCTCGAAAACCCGGAGGGGGAGTTTATCGGGGGGTTGATCCTCTTCCGGGACCTGACCGAGGTCCAGGAGCTGAAGCAGGAAGTCGAGAGAAGCCGCAGGCTCGCATCCATCGGGCGCCTCGCCGCGGGCGTGGCCCACGAGATCCGGAACCCCCTGAGCAGCATCAAGGGATTCGCCACCTATTTCCGGGAGCGGTACCGTGAGGTGGAAGAAGACAGGAAAACAGCGGAGATCATGATTCAGGAAGTGGACCGGCTCAACCGCGTCATCGGGCAGCTCCTCGACTTCGCCCGCCCCATGTCCCTTGAAAAGAGACCTGCGCCGGTGGAGGCCTTGATCCGCCACGCCCTCAAGATGGTCGAGGCCCGGGCCGCGGAACAAGGGGTGGCCTTCGAGCTGGACATGTCCCCGGACGTTGGGGAGTTGCGGGTGGACATGGATCGCATGGTCCAGGTTCTCCTCAATCTCTTCATCAACGCTCTGGAGGCCATGCCCGGCGGGGGCACACTGCGCGTGGAGACCGCTCCGGTGGACCGGGGCGAACGGGTCCGCATCCGGGTTGAGGACACGGGGACAGGCATCTCCGAGGGAGACCTGGAGCACGTTTTTGACCCCTACTTCACCACGAAGAGCTCAGGCACGGGGCTTGGCCTTGCCATCGCCCACAAGATCGTCGAGGGCCACGAAGGGGAGATTTCCGTCGAAAGCCGTCCGGGGGCGACCTCGGTTTCCATAATCCTGCCAAAATAAGTGGGGGGAGGGTTATTTTTTTCTTCGTGCTCTTCGTGCCCTCTTCGTACCCTTCGTGGTAATTCTTTTTCTTCTTTGTTTTGGTTTTATTTTTTGGAGGATGCCCATGAACCCGCAAGCCGAACCCAAGATCCTCGTGGTGGACGACGACAAGGCCCACCGGATCATGCTTCGAACCCTCCTCACAGGCTGGGGTTACCGTGTCCACGAAGCGGACGACGGGGACACCGCCGTGCGGATGGCCCGGGAAGAGCCCTTCGACCTCATCCTCATGGATATCCGGATGGTCCGGGTGTCCGGCATGGACGCCCTCAAAGATATCAAGGCCTACAACCCGGCCATCCCCATCATCATCATGACGGCCTATTCCTCCGTGGAAACCGCCGTGGAAGCCCTCAAGGGCGGGGCCTACGACTACCTTACAAAGCCCCTGGACTTCGACGAGCTGCGGCTGGCCATGGAGAGGGCCATGGATCACACCAGGCTCCGCGATGAAAACCGGCAGCTCCGGGCCCGTCTCGGAGAGGCCTTTGACAGGAGAAACATCATCGGCCGGAGCGCGGCCATGACACGGATCCTGGAGACCGTGAGTCAGGTGGCCCCGACCGAGGCCACGGTCCTCATTTCGGGTGAGTCCGGCACGGGCAAGGAGATGATCGCCGGGGCCATACATTTCAACAGCCTCCGAAAGGACGGGCCCTTCGTGGGCATCAACTGCGCGGCCATCACAGAGACCCTCCTGGAATCCGAGCTCTTCGGCCACGAAAAGGGGGCCTTCACAGGGGCCCACCGGCTCAAGGAGGGCCGCTTCAGGCAGGCCCACGGGGGAAGCCTGTTCCTCGATGAGATCAGCGAGATGTCCCTCGCGATGCAGGTGAAGCTCCTGCGGGTCCTGCAGGAAAGGGAGATCACCCGGGTGGGCGGGGAGGACGTCATCCCGGTTGATGTGCGGATTCTCGCAGCCACCAACAAGGATCTCATCCGGGAGGTCCATGAGGGGCGCTTCCGGGAAGACCTCTTCTACCGGCTCAATGTGGTCACCCTGCGCATGCCGCCGCTCCGGGAGCGTAAGGAGGACATCCCCCTCATGGCCCAGAAGTTCCTCACGACCTTTGCGAAAAAGAATCAAAAGGAGATACAGGGGTTCACCCCCCAGGCCATGGACCTGCTCCTGAAGCACGACTGGCCCGGCAATGTGCGCGAACTCATGAACGCGGTGGAAAGGGCCGTTGTTCTGTCCCGCTCGGAAATACTCACCGCCGCCGACTTCGCGGACCTTCGGCCGGATGCCGGGACCGAGGAAGAACAAGGCGCGCCGGCCGCACCCGCCTCCTCGTCACTGGAAGAGATCGAAAAGACGACCATCCTCAGGACACTCGCCGAGGCCGGCTACAACAAGAGCGAGGCCGCCCGGAGGCTCGGCATCACCCGCAAGACCCTCCACAAAAAGCTCAAGAAATACAATGAGTAGAATAACGCAAAAAAGAAGCGATCTCCGAGCCCTCTGTGATGCAATAAATTTATCATAGAACCCCCTGTATCCTTGCCGAAAGCCGCTGAGAGAGCCTATAATTGAAATGGAAAAACCCCATGGATCGAGGGAAGGAATGATCGGCGAATCTGTTCCGGTCGAGAGACCGAGCCAGGAGGATCTCCGGCGCCTGGCTGGAAAATGGCTCCCCCCGGGGAAGGTGCCGGACCGTTTCCGCATCCACACGGACACCACGGACTTCTTCAGGGTGGAATACGATGATGTGCTCATCCTGGAAGAAACCCCCTATCTCGTCCGGCACAACGCCCGGGAGGGCCGATTCGGGCTGGACGACGAAGTCAAGCACTGGGTGAGACGCGCGGTGGACCTGAACACCGGCGATCTGAAAATCATCAAAATGGTCTTTTATGAAAAGTTCACGGCCCACGTCGGGGAGGTTGCCTTTGAGTGCTTTCGGAGCCCCCGCAAGGAGGCCCGTATCCTCGACCTGGTCAGGGGCCGCCCCCACTTCATGCAGGGCATCTCCGTAAAGGACAGCCAAGGAAACCTGATCCGCGTGCTGGACTTCATCAAGGGCGCCCCCCTGACCCAGCACGTGCTCTCCCTGGGTGACAGCCACGAAGACTATTTCTACGGCCATTTCCCAAAGGTTTTGGACAACTTCATTGAATGCGCGGAGGCCGTGCGCTTCCTGCACGACCATGGAGAAAAGCACGGGGACATCCGCCGCGATCACATCCTGGTCGCCCGGGAAACGGGCGAGTACTGCTGGATCGATTTTGACTACAACTACCGGCACCGCGAAAACATATACGCTTATGACCTTTTCGGCCTTGGAAACATTCTGGTCTATCTCGTGGGGAGGGGGGATGTGCTCTTGACCGAGCTGGACAAGAACCACCCTTCCTCGCTGGACCTCCTCACCGAACAGGATGTGAACATCGTCTTCAACAATCGAGTGGTCAACCTCGCAAAGGTCAATCCCTACATCCCCCGGACCCTCAATCTGATCCTCCTCCACTTCGCCAAGGGGGCCAGGCGCTTTTACGAGACAACGGGTCAGTTCCTGGAAGACCTCCACGAGGCCAGGGACAGGCTCTGACCCGGGAAAGGAAGGCATGCAGCATGGAAGAAGACAGGGACTTCAACAAGAACATACTCATCGCGGTGGACGAATCCCCCAGCGCCCGCAGGGCCGTTGAGTACGTGGCCCGCATGGTGGGCGGCCTGCCGGATTTCAAGGCCACAATCCTGCACATCATACCCGAACCCGAAGAGGATTATTTTCCAGACCCGGAGGGCAAGGAACGGTGGCTTGCGGGTTATCGTGAAAAGACGGACAGGATGCTCGGGGAATATCGGGAGATCCTCCTGCGGGGAGGGTTTTCCGAGTCCCAGGTGTCTGTCAAATCCCAGCTCCGATTCTGCCCCTCCATGGCCGAGTGCATTCTGTCGGAAGGGGACGACGAGGTCTACGACACCATAGTGGTGGGACGCCACGGCCTCTCAAGGAGCGAGGAATTTCTCTTCGGGAGCATCTCCAGCAAAATCGTTTACCACGCGCGAAATCTCACTGTCTGGGTGGTGAAGTGAGCCGCTCATGACCTGCGCGCCGACGGCCCGGCTCCATAACCGCTTTTAATTTTTACTTTTTGCCTACCGGTTTGTTTTGACACGGCCGGCGTTTTCGTGTAATGAGGCCTTGTGAATAAATGCACGATTTATAGGGTTTTTGAGGGGCAAAACAGTACATTTCATTTTTCTTTGCAGGAGGATGAGTATGAAAACAATTGCTGTAAAAGATTTGATGGTGCCCTTGGAAGAGTACGCCACCGTGTCCCAGGACGCCACTCTCTTCGATGCGGTCACGGCGCTTGAGAGAGCCCAGGAGCAACTCGACCGGAAGAGATACCACTACCTGCACAGGGCCATACTGGTTTACGACGACAAGGGCAAGATAGTGGGCAAGGTCAGCCAACTGGATGCCATAAAGGCGCTGGAGCCCAAGTACAAGGACATGGGTGACTTCGGGTCGCTGTCCAAGGCAGGGTTCAGCAATTCCTTCATCCGGAGCATGCTCGAACAATACAGCCTTTGGGACCAGCCCCTGGCAGACATTTGCAGCAAGGCGACCCAAATACATGTAAAGAACTTCATGTACACTCCCACGGAGGGTGAATATGTGGATGAAAACGCCACACTGGAGAAGGCCATCCACATGCTGGTCCTCGGCCACCACCAGTCCCTGATTGTCACCAGGGCCGGAGAAATCGTGGGAATCTTGAGGCTCACGGACGTTTTCATGGAGATCTTCAATCGGATCAAGGCGTGCTCCATCCCCAGCTGACCGTTGACCGCTAGCGGGCAAAAAGCAAACCGGCGCGAATCGACCTTGAGGGAGGGCTGCATATATGAGTCATGACATAGAACACGACACCGGCGGAGGCGGTGGTCTCCTCGCAAACAAGACGCTCTGGCTCGTCATCGGAGTCAGCATTTTCATCATCGTTTCATTCATTCTTCCCACGCCCCAAAGCGTGGTCCATGTGGTTGAAAAGTACGGTTTCGCGGAAAAAATGATCGAGTGGGAGGTGGCCCACGACGTGGAGGGGGCGGCGCACAAGACCATGACGGTCCTGGGTATCATCCCCATGGCCGTGATCTTCTTCGCCACCGAGGCCATCCCCATCGGGCTCACAGGGATTCTCATGCCCCTGCTCGCCTATTTCCTCCACCTCCTCCCCCGCCCCATGATCGGGAAGACCTTTGCGGGCGACGCCCCCATGTTCCTCCTGGGCGTCCTCGCCATGGGTGTGGCCGTGGTGGATGTGGGGTTTCACAAGAGACTCGCCGCCTGGCTCCTCGGGTGGACCAGGGGTTTTCTCGTCCCGATCTTTGTCCTGTGCATCAGCATGGCCGTTGTGGGGTCCTTCATATCCGCCCACGCCATGTGCGCCTTCATGACACCCGTTATGGCAGCGGTCTACTTCGGGGCCGTGGCGGCCAACAGCAAGGGCGGGCGCATCGAGCACGACCCGGCGCTCGCCAAGTTCCTCCTCTTCGCCCTCTGTTACGCCCTGAACGTGGGAGGCGTGGGATCCCCGGCGGCAGGAGGAAGGAACGTCATCATGATGGGCTTCTGGAGCGAGTACAAGGTCCCCATGGACTTCTTCACCTGGATGAAGTACGGGCTTCCCCTTGTGCCCATCCTGGGACTGATCGTGGCCGTGTACATGCTCGTCCTCTTCAGCCGGAAGATCAAGACAAAGGACCTGACGCCCGGCTTGGCGGCCATCAAGGAAGAGACGCGCAAGATGGGTAAGATGACCTATCCCGAATATGTGACCTTCGGCATGCTCCTGATCATCCTCGTCCTCTGGATCGTCGGCGGGGAGGAGCTGGGGCTCGGCGGACCGTCCCTCCTGGCCCTTCTGATTCCCGTCATCTTTCGAACCACCACGTGGAAAAAGATCCTCAATGGCATCTCCTGGGACGCCTGGTTCATGTACTGCGGGGCCCTCACCCTGGGCGCCCTGCTCAAGGAGAGCGGCGCGGCCATGTGGCTCGCCAACACCTTTCTGGATGCCCTCACAGTGGTGGGCATGAACTCCGGCTTCGGCCTCTGGGTGGGACTGAGCGGCCTTTCAGGGCTGATGACCAACTTCATGTCGGACGCGGGAACCACCGCCCTTCTGGGACCCATCGTCATCCCCATGGGCATCATGACGGGCGTGCCCGGGGAACCGTGGGCCGTTGGCCTGGGCGTGGCCTTCGCCACGAGCTTCGCCCACTTCCTGATCGTGGGCACCCCCAACAACGCCATTGTCTATGGCCTGGGCGTTTACCCCGACACGGGTGAGAAGATGATCCACCCCATGGACTTCATCAAGTACGGATTCGTTCTCTGGGTGCTCTGTATGCTCACCATGTGGATCATAGGGTTCCTCGGCATTTACAACATCGTGGGTTTTCCGGAGGGGGTTCTGGACACGGCGCGCGAGGTGCTTCAAAGCGGAACCAAATAGAGTTCACGCCTGGGGGCGCAAAGCGCCCCCTTTTTTCAACGGCCTGTCCGCCGCTTTTTCACACTGTAAAATATCTCGACACCCCCCTCGATGGGGCGCACCCCTTTAATGAAAAGATCCTTTTAATTTCCGACGGGTTATGCGTCCATTTCATCGGCTTGGATTTTGCAGAAGACTTGGGAACCCGGAAGGCTGGGTTTGTCCGGCTGCGCGATGACTTCAGCAGTGCCCGTGTCCTGAAAACCTGGGCACGGCCTCAAAAGGAGTGATACAATGGATCTGAACAATCCACTGGTAATGCTTGTAGACGATGAGGTTCCTTTTGTGGAGACCACCACGAAAAGGCTGGAAAAGAGAAACCTCAACATCCTCCAAGCCTTCAACGGTCAGGAAGCCCTGGAAACCCTGGCAAAAAACAGAAACGTGGACGTCATCGTCCTGGACGTGAAAATGCCCGGCATGGACGGTCTGGAGGTCCTTCAGGAGATCAAAAAGGCGACCCCTCTGACCGAGGTGATCATGCTGACCGGGCATGCCACAGTGGAATCCGCCATCGAGGGCATGAAACGGGGCGCCCACGACTACCTGATGAAACCCTGTGATATCGACCAACTGGTCGCCAAGATACAGGAAGCGGCCAGAAAAAAAAGAGAGCACGAGGAAAAGATCCGGGAAGCGCGGGTCCGGGAGGCCCTCTCCGAACACGGCTGATGGAACGCGGCCGCCGGATTTTCACCTGTGTGCATGTTTAACTGAAACACTCCCCGGCGGGTGGGGGGGCATCCGGAAATCGCCTGGAGTGCCCGCCACCGATCCATGACATGTGGAAACGAATAAGCCTTCGACTCCGAATTTTGATTCTTCTCGCCGTACTCGTGTGCATTTCATTTGCGGGGGGCGTCGTCACCGTCTGGTACACTTACCGCATGGAGGCCCTGTTCGGGGAGGTGGTGGACCGGCATCTTGTCGCCTATCAGGCGGCGGAGGCTCTGGAAACGGCCCTGGTGAGCCAGAAAGGATATGTGACCTACTATTTTCAGGACAGGGATCCCGATTGGCTTCGCCAGCTCGGCAAGCACCGTCAGATCTTCGATGAAAAGCTCGCCCTGGCGGAGTCCCTGGTCAACACGGAAAGACAGAGGGAACTCATTGACAAGATCAAGGTCCAGTACAAACGCTACACAAATATCAAGGACGATGTCATCGCTTTGTACAAGGGGGGCAGCAAAGAGCAGGGGTCAAAACTCCACAGGGAGGTCCGGGAGGCCTTTTTCAAGACACTGGAACTCTCCAATGAATTCAAGGTCCTTCACCAGAACCGCATAGCTCAGGTGCGGTCCTACAGCTCCGCCCAGGCCGAAAGGCTGAGGATCATCGCCCTGGGCGGCATGCTGCTGGCCTTTACCCTGGGACTGATCATCTTCCTCGCCCTGGTCCACTACATCCTGGGCCCGGTCCGCAGGTTGGCCCTGGAGGCCAACCGCGAGGGGACCCTGGCGGAGTCACCCAATGAGGTCCAGTCGTTGAGCCGGAGCGTCCGGGGTCTCATCGAAGATTACGACCAGACCCACCTCGAATTGGAAAAGAGCCGGGAGACGCTTCTCCAGGCTGAAAAAATGGCCCTGGTGGGGAAACTGGCCGCGGGCGTCGCCCACAGCATTCGAAATCCCCTGACCTCCGTGAACATGCGCCTCTTTTCCCTCAAAAGGACCCTGAACCTGGAAGGATCCCAAAGGGAGGATTTCGACGTGATCTCGGAAGAGATCCGGCACCTGGACACCATTGTCCAGAATTTTCTCGAGTTCTCGCGCAGGCCCAAGCTTCGGGTGCAGAAAATCAGCCCGTCGGATGTTGTCGACATGACCATTCAGCTCCTCCACCACCGTTTGAAGTCCTATGATGTGGAGGTGGAGGTGAAGCGAAATGGGCGTTTGCCGGCAATCTCCGCGGACCCGGAGCAACTGAAGGAGGTCCTGGTGAACCTGGTTATCAATGCCTGCGAGGCCATGGAAGGCGGCGGGAAGATCGTTATCTCGGAAAAATTTCAGCCGGCGGTCAATCCGGGTGAAAGGATGATCAAGATAGCCATCAGGGACAACGGTCCAGGAATCCCCGTGGGCATACAGGAGAAAGTCCTGGAACCGTTTTTTACCACAAAGGACGAGGGGACGGGCCTTGGGTTGAGTATCGCCGTGCGCATCCTGGAGGAGCACGGGGGAAAGCTCGAGATAGCCAGCAAGGAAGGCGTGGGGACCACCACGACCATTACGCTTCCCCTGGGAGTGACGGCCCATGAGTAAAATACTTATCATTGATGACGACGACCAGCTGCGGCGGAGTTTTGAAAAGCTTCTCCGCGAGGAAGGTTATGAAATCCGCAGCGCCGCATCCGGTGAAACCGGGCTGCAGCAGGTCAGGAAAGAGATGCCGGATCTGGTCATCCTGGACATGAGGCTCCCGGGCATGAACGGTTTCGAGACGTTCAAGCACATCCACGACCTGGACCCCAAACTGCCCGTGATCATCATGACCGCCTTCGGCACCACGGAAACCGCCATCGAGGCCACCAAGATCGGCGCCCACGATTACATTCTCAAGCCTTTTGACATCCCCGAAATGCTCAAGGTGATCCGGCAGGCCCTGGAGGCGGGGCGGTTCATGAGGTCCCGCGTGGACATGGACGGCACGCCTGATGACAGCACGGGCGAGGCTATTATCGGCAGAAGCAGGGCCATGCAGGACGTTTACAAGGCCATCGGCAGGGTGGCGCCCACGGACGCCACCGTCCTCATCCGAGGGGAAAGCGGGACAGGGAAAGAGCTCGTGGCCCGGGCCATCTACCAGCACAGCCTTCGCTCCCACCGGCCCTTCCTGGTCATCAACTGCGTGGCCATCCCGGAAAACCTTTTGGAGAGCGAGCTCTTCGGCTACGAGAAGGGGGCCTTTACGGGGGCCTCCCACAGGAGGGTGGGCAAGATCGAGCAGGCCAACTCGGGTACGGTCTTCCTGGACGAGATCGGGGACATGCCCTTCAGCATCCAGGCCAAGATCTTACGGCTTCTCCAGGAAAAGAGCATCGAGAGGCTTGGCGGCAGGGAGACCATCCCCGTGGATGTGCGGATCATCGCGGCCACCAACAGGGACCTCGAAAGGGCCTTGGAAGAGGGGCGCTTCCGGGAAGACCTCTATTACAGGCTCAAGGTGGTCACTGTCTGGCTCCCGCCTTTGAGGGAGCGGATCGAAGACATTCCCCTCCTTTCGGAGTTCTTCCTCTCCCGGCACTCCGCGGATGCGCGCGTGGACACCCCAGCGCTCACGGAGGAGGCAAAAGAAGTGCTCAAGGCATACTCCTGGCCCGGCAATGTGCGGGAGCTCGCGAATACACTGCAGAAGGCGATCATCTTCAACAGGGGGACACCCATCCGGCCGGAAGACGTGACCCAGGCCATCAGCACCAGAAACGAGAATCGGCGGACATCCGGGGACCCTGAAAAGGCTATCCGGCAGTTCATCAACGAATCGCTCCGGGAAGGACACCACGACCACCTGTTCGACGCGTGCCTGGACCGGTTCGCAAGCATTCTCATAAGCGAGGCCCTGATCGTCACGGGCGGCAACAGGTCCAAGGCTGCAAAGCTCCTGGGGCTTTCAAGACCCACTCTCCACTCCAAGATCGACAAATACAATCTGAAGTTCGAGACCTCCATTCGAGAAGGTTGACCGGCGGGAGCCCGCCCGCGGAGGGCGGAAACACAGGGTCTCCGCGGCGGTTGAACGCCTCCGGATTTACAGGGTGTAAAAGCCTTCGACAAAACAGCCACGCCAACATCCCGATCCGGAAGAGACGGCCATGCGATATTATCTTTTATTTCAGGCGCTTCAATCCCTTTCGGAGCAGTGCCCCACTGGTGGCACGAGGGTTGCTTTTTTAACAAAACGCTCGACATGCCGGATAAATACCGGCCGCCTATAAGAATGTTCGACAAGGAGGGACGGTTATGTTGGTCAAGAACTGGATGAACAAAAACGTGATCACGGTGGATGTGAACGAGTCCATGCTCGATGCGATCAATCTTATCAAAAAGCACGAGATCCTCATGGTGCCGGTCATGCGAAACGGTGAACTGGTGGGGGTGGTCACGGACCGCGATCTCAAGCGCGCTTCCGCCTCGGACGCCACCACCCTGGAGGTTCACGAACTCCTTTACCTCCTCTCCAAGATCAAGGTGAAGGACGTCATGAGCCGCCCCGCAAAAACGGTCCCCTATGATTTCACGCTGGAGGAAACCGCCGAAGTCCTCCTCAAAAACAAGATCTCCAGCGCCCCGGTCGTCGACCGCGACGGGCAGCTCATAGGCACCATCACAGAAACGGACCTGTTTCGGGCGCTGCTCTCCGTGACCGGGCTCTCGAAACGCGGCATCCAGTTCGCCTTCCTGCTGGAGGATCGACCCGGGTCCATAAAGGAGGTCGCGGATGTCATTCGAAAGTACGGCGGCCGCCTTGCAAGCATCCTCACGTCCTACGAAGGCGCCCCCGAAGGCCACAGGAGGTGTTATATCCGCATGTACGGCCTGGACCGGGCCAAGCTGACCGACCTGAAGAAGGAGCTCAAGGAAAAGGCCAGGGTCCTCTACATGGTGGATCACCGGGAAGACAAGCGCGAAATTTACGAATAACCTCTTCACCGCCGCCAAGGAGGGGAAACCGTGTACGAATTCGCCCATTACCGAGCCCGTGACATCATGACGCGGGACCCGGTCGTCCTGAAAAAGACCCTTTCCCTGAAAGAGATCCAGAAAATTTTCGAAAAGCACGATTTCAACAGCCTTCCCGTGACGGACGATGAAGGAAATCTCCTGGGAATTGTCACCAAGCTTGATCTCCTGAGGGCCTTCGCGTTCGGCCCCCAGTCCATGGTCCCCAGGTACAACGAGATCATGGACAGGGAGGCGGACGTCATCATGAATCACGATCCCGAGACAGTGTCCCCCGAGACGCCCGCCACCCGAATCCTCGAAAAAATGGTGAGATCCCGCAGAAAAAGCTTCCCGGTCGTTGAGGGCTCCAAGTTGGTGGGGATCGTGGCCCGTGAGGACATACTCAAGGCCCTGCGGGAGGCCTCGGAGGGGAAGCTCCCCAGGGAGGTTTGAATGATCTCGAGGCCTTTGACACACACAGGTCGCGTTTTTTTACAGCGTGGAAAAAAAGCCGACGAACCCTTGTGGTCCCGGCACGGTCAAGCAGTGTGTCATGAGTCCTCTTTTAAACGCAATGACAAGCGCTTATATTCATCACGATCTCCATTGGCCTCGTGGTATGGGCCTTGCTTTCAGATATAGTAGAGATTTCGCGGCAAAATTTTATTCTTTTGTCATAACACCAACCCGGGATTTTGGAGGCGACTGCCGTTCGTCAAGGAGGTTTCACAATGAAAAAAACAGGAAGAGAGAAAGTCTTGCTGGCCTTTGACGGGTCTTACCACTCCATGGAGGCCGTCCGGTACATCTCGGTCATCCCGGCGTTTCAGCGAACGGAAATCACCCTATTCAACGTCTTCACAAGCATTCCGGAGGCCTACTACGATCTGCAGTCCGCCACCCCTCTCGCATCCAGGGTGATGGAAGTCCAGGCCTGGGCCATCCAGCAGGAAAAGGAGATGAAGGAGACCGCGGACAAGGCACGGGGACTCATGATTGAGAGGGGTGTCCCGGAGGAGAACATCCGCGTCGTCCTCCATGAGCGAAAGAAGGGCGTAGCCCGCGACATCCTGGCTGAAGCGCAGAAAGGGTACGCTGCGGTGGTCATGGGTAGAAAAGGCGTGAGCCGAATGAAGGACCTGGTGATGGGCAGCATTGCGGCCAAACTCCTCGAAAAAATCAACTTCGTCCCGCTCCTGGTGATCGGGAGGAACTCGAGTCCGGAGCGTGTTCTGATTGCCATGGACAACTCGGACGGGGCCCGGAAGGCGGCTGACTTCGCCTCGCGCATGCTGGGCGATTCCAACTGCGAGGTCATGCTCGCAACCGTTATCCGAGGGAGTGATGATGAGTACACGGATGCCTACCGGCAGGCGATGGAGAAGAGATTCCAGGAAGTGGCGGATTTCTTCGTGGAGGCGGGCATGCCGCGGGAGAACATCAAGACGAGCATTGTGTCCGGCGCCCAGAGCCGGGCGGGTGTGATCTGCCGGAATGCGGATGAGGATCACTACGGCACCATCGTGGTGGGCCGTCGGGGCCTGTCGAAGATCCGGGAATTTTTCATGGGCAGGGTGAGCAACAAAATCATCACGCTGACCAGGGATCAGGCGGTGTGGGTCATCAGTTGAGGGGTCAGAAAACGATTCGAGGACTCGGCGAAGGATATGGAGTCCTGGGGTTCGCAAAGGCGCTGAATCTCGACCTTGGGAGGCGCGGGATTCCTGCGCGACCTGTCTGGGCACGGCAGGCCAGAGGAAAACATGAAGACGTGGTAAAATGATGGTGAACACAGCGAAGAAACAGATCCCCCTCGACCAGGTGGGCCTCAGGCGCCGGAACAGGCAGCTCGCCCTGCTCATGGAAATGAGCGAGTTTCTTTCCTCGGCAAGGGATCTGGACCAGCTCCTCGCGGGCGCCCTGTCGAGGGTCATCCTCTTTTTCAGGTTCAGGGCGGGCCGGATATACCTCAAGGACGAACATTCACCTTATCTCCTCCTGGCGGCCCATCAGGGGATGGAGCCCGAAGGTTTTGAGCGGGTTCACGTGAACGAGGGCTTCACCGGGAAGTCCTACAGGGTACGTTCGTTCCTCGCGCAGCCCGTATCCGGCCTGCCGGACAAGGGCCGGGCGGCCCTCCTGGCAGACAGGGGGCTCAAATACATTATCTGTATTCCCCTGATACACGGGGGGAAGGTGGGGGGAGTCATGAACCTGGCAGCCGGCAAGACAGTACGCGTGGATCAGCAGAAGGTGGATCTTCTCACGGCCGTGGGCAACCAGATCGCCGTGGCTGCAAACCAGGCGCGGCTCTTCGATGAGTTGAGTCAGAAGCTTCAGGTGCTCAGGGAAAAAAAGGAAATGATCAAATTCTTCGCCTACTCCGTGAGCCACGACCTCAAGAGCCCCGCCCTGGGCATTTACGGCCTTGCCAGACGCCTGAAGGAAAAGTGGGCCGCGGACCTCGACGAAAAAGGAAAGGCCACCTGCGATCAGATCCTTTCCACCGCGGAACACATGGTGACCCTCGTTGAAAAGATCAACTCCTACATTGCCACGAGAGAATCCCCACTGTGCCCAGAATCCATTGACCTGGGAGAGCTATTGAACGAGATTCGAGAAGAATTCGGAGACGCTCTGAAGCGCGAGGGCGTGCACCTTGTTTTGCCCGAAGGACCTTGTCGTATCCAGGCGGACAGGGTCTCGCTCATCCGCCTCTTCAGGAATCTCACCGACAACGCTCTCAAGTACGGTGGAGAGTCCATGGACGAGATCCGCGTCCAATGCGAAGACGACGGCGCCCATCGCACCATCCGGTTCAGGGACAACGGGGTGGGGATACCCGTTGAGGACCAGGAGAGGGTCTTCAGGGTTTTTCACAGAAACAGCTCTTCCAGGGGGGTGGCCGGCTCCGGCCTGGGACTTGCCATCGTCAAGGAGATCGTGGAAAGGCACGGGGGTCGAATATGCCTGGAGAGCGGCACGGACCAAGGCACGACTTTTCACATCACCATTCCCAAGGAATTTGAAAAGGAGGAGAAAATAAAATGAAAGAATTCAAGAAGATTTTGTTGCCGGTGGATCTTTCCGAGGTGTCCCCCAAAATCGCGCCATGGGCCCTCAGCCTGGCGCAGACCTTCGGGGCCGAAGTCCACGCGCTTTACGTGGTCCGCCGCTTCGAACATCTCTCCACGGTCTATGTGTCCGCGGAGTCCATTGAAAAATTCGAGAGGGAGATCATCGACGGCGCGGAGCGGTCCCTTAGCGATTTCGTCATGAGGCACTTTGAAAACAGGGGGTTCGACCGCTGCCAGGCGAGAGTGGTCGTCGGAGATGCCGCTGAGGAGATTCTGGAATACATCAAGTCTGAAAAAATCGACCTGGTCGTCATGGGGACCCACGGAAGAAAGGGACTGGAGCGGGTCCTTTTCGGGAGTGTCGCGGATCGCGTGGTCAAGATGTCACCGGTGCCGGTCTTCACCGTCAATCCCTACCGGGTGGCCCAGGACTGATGAGCACCCACGGTCTTGAAAGGATTTTCCGGCCGCGGTCCGTCGCCCTGATCGGCGCCGGCGGGACCGCCGGGACTATCGGACGGGCCCTCATGGACAACCTGCTTGCAGGGGAGGTGGGCGAGTGTGTCTATCCGGTCAATCCGGCCCATGAGCATGTCCTGGGCCGGAAGTCCTACAAAACCGTTCAGGAGATCGACCGTCCCGTGGACCTCGCCGTCATCGCCACGCCCATGCGAACCGTCCCGGCAGTCGTTCGTCAGTGCTCGGAGGCCGGATGCGGCGGCGCGGTCATCATATCGGCGGGGGGGAAGGAGGTCGGCGAGCAGGGCCGAAAAGCCGAGGCCGAGATCGTCGCGGCCGCAGAAAGTTCGGGCCTGCGCATCATCGGCCCCAACTGCATGGGGATTATCTGCGCCGATCCCGACATGAACGCGAGCTTTGCCGCCTCCCATCCAGCAAGGGGGGGCCTGGCTTTTATCAGCCAGAGCGGGGCCATATGCTCCGCCATCCTGGACACGTCCGCGAGCGAGGGTATCGGCTTCCGATACTTTGTGAGCATAGGGTCCATGGTGGATGTGGATTTCGGGGACCTCATCAATTACTTCGGGAGCGACACAGAGGTTACGAGCCTCGTCCTGTATATCGAAAACCTCACCCACGTCCGCAAATTCATGAGCGCCGCCAGGGCCGTCTCCATGGTCAAACCCATCATCGCCCTGAAATCAGGCAGGTCCGCCGCGGGCGCACTGGCCGCAAGCTCCCACACGGGAGCCATGGCAGGAGAGGACACCGCATACGACGCGGCCTTCAAGCGGGCCGGGATCGTGAGGATCGACACCATCGGGGAACTCTTCGACTGCGCCGAACTGCTGGCCAAGCAGTCCGTTCCAAAAGGCCCCGGTCTCGCCCTGCTCACCAACGGCGGAGGCCCTGGGGTCATGGCAGTGGACGCCCTGGCCGAGTGGGGGCTCGAGCCGGCCCGCCTTTCGGCTGAGACGATGGAGCGACTCAACCAGGTCCTCCCCCCTTACTGGAGCAGGGGGAACCCCATCGACATCCTGGGAGACGCCGCGCCCGATCGCTGGGAAGCGGCCCTCAACGTGTGCCTCTCTGCCTCGGAGATTCACGCGCTCATCATCATATTCGTCCCTCAGGGACTCAGCAACGGGCGGGACATCGCCTTCCGCCTGGCCGAACTCCTGGGGGCGGGCAGCCACCCGCCGGTCTATGCGGTATGGATGGGGGGCCGGAGCCAGGACGAGGCCAGAAAAATACTGAACGAGGCGCGCATACCCAATTATGAAACGCCCGAAAGGGCGGTCAACGCCTTCAGGACCATGCGTTCCTACGCGTTGAATATCCGGGCGCTCCAGGAGATCCCCCCGAAGTTGAGGTCCGAGCTGAAGGTGGACGCGCCTCACGCGAGAGGCCTCGCCGCAGCCGCCCTTGAAGAGGGCCGCTTCCAGCTAGACGAGATCGCTTCAAAAATCCTTCTTCAGGACTACGGCATCCCGGTGAACCGCACCGAACAGGCATCTTCCGCCGAGGAGGCCGTCCGGCTCGCTGAAGACATCGGCTACCCCGTGGTCATGAAGATCCTTTCCGAGGACATCCCCCACAAGACGGATGCCCGTGGGGTGCAGCTCAACCTGAGATCCGGGGACGTGGTGAGGGCGGCCTATGTCCGCATAACCGAAAACGCCGTCGCCTACAAACCGGACGCGCGCATTTTGGGAGTCACGGTTCAATCCATGGTGAGACGCCCCGATTACGAGCTCATCGTGGGGAGCAGGCGGGATACCGGTTTCGGCCCCCTGATACTCTTCGGAACGGGAGGGATCATGACCGAGGTCCTCAAGGACAGGGCGGTCGCCCTCCCCCCGCTCAACCGGCTTCTGGCCCGCCGGCTCATGGATGAGACCAGGATCTCCTTACTGCTCAAGGGGTATCGAAACCGTCCGCCGGCCAATCTCGATCTGCTCGAGGAAATCCTCATCAGGCTTTCCTGTCTGGTTGCGGACCTCCCCGAAATTGTCGAACTGGACATGAACCCCCTGATACTCGCCGGGGAAGAGGTCCTGGCCGTGGACGCCCGCATACGACTCGCCCCGTCCGATGTGCCGTCCCCCCTTCATCTGGTGATCAGCCCCTACCCCAACCAGTACGAACAAAAAATCACCACGCGAGGCGGTATCCCGATTTTCGTCCGCCCCATCAAGCCGGAGGACGCCCCTCTCCTGGAGGAGCTCTTTGAAACCCTTTCGAGGGAAAGCATCTATCACAGATTTTTCAGTTCCCTCAAACGAATCCCCCCCAAGATGCTCGCCTCCTTCACCCAGATAGATTATGATCGGCACATTGCCATGGTGGCCCTGGACGACAGGGAGGAACGCGAGAGACTGCTGGGCGTCGGGCGCCTCATGGGCGACCCGGATGGGCTGGTCGGTGAGCTGGCGGTCCTGGTGGGCGACCCCTGGCAGGGACAGGGCATCGGGGCCGCTCTCATGGAGGTTCTTCTTTCCGTGGCAAGGGAAAGAGGCATGGTGAGACTCTGGGGCACGGTCCTTGCCGAAAACACCCAGATGATAGCCCTGGCCCGCAGGTCCGGGTTTTCTCTTTCCTTTCAGCGGGGGGAGAACACCTACAGGCTCGACATGGACCTCAGGTCACGATCCGACATTGTTTGAGGTTCTTTACACATTGTTAAAAACACTGACACCACCTGTCGCCTGTTCCTGCCAGCCAACTCCAGCCTCTTAACTTACTTAATGATTTCAGAAAGGTACCATCGCATTTTCTTGGGCGCCGTGGCATGGCCATTGCTACGTGGAAGGCAGGCCTTCGCGGCCCATGTCACAAAGTCCCTCCCTCATCCCCCTCCCCGCGGAGGGGGATTTCTCAAAAACCTGAAAGACCCTGGAAGGTCGCGCAGGGGGGAGGGGTTGGTGCGTGCGGGGATTCTATGAAAGAGGCGATGAACAGTCCTCAGAGATCATTCACTGTTTTGATAGCGGATCGCAACACGCGTGTCCGGGATTTTCTTAGACGTGAATTTCTCAGCGAGGGATACAAGGTAAAACTCGCAAAGGACGGACAGCAGATACTGAGTCAGGTGTACAACCCCGATCCGGTGCACCTCCTCATCATGGATCTGGACCTGCCGGACATGGACGGGGCGGAAGTCCTGGCCAATCTCCAGGACAGGATCCCGACGCTGCCCGTTGTTCTCCACACCTACTCCCAGGAGAACAGCGTCCACTCCATTTTCCCGATGGCGGAGGTCTTTGTCGAAAAGCGGGGAAACAGCGTGGAGCGGTTGAAGAAGGTTGTTCGTGAAATTTTCGTAAAGAAAAAATTCGGCGGCGGCTACTAGCCGGATGCGCAGGAAAGTTGGGCGGAACAGGGGATGGTAGAAGACAAGAACGACAGGATCCGGGGTGGTAACAATACCCAGCTGCGTATTTGGGTGTGGACCATCATCGGCGTTTCCATCGTGCCCATGCTGCTCGTCAGCACGCTGATTCTGTACCAATTCTACCGGTCTTACAGTGAAAAGACCTATGCCCATCTGGAAACACTGGTAAAAAAGCACAAGAGGAATATCGACGGGTTCCTGGTTGAAAAATCGGGGGATATCCAGTTCCTTGCCAGGACCTTTTCCTATGAGGAGTTGAGGGACGAATCCTTCCTGCAGGACAGGCTGGAGTCCCTTCAAAGGGTCTTCAACAACGCCTTTGTCGATCTGGGCGTTGTCAACGGGCAAGGCCTCCAGGTCGCCTATGCCGGACCGTTCATGCTGGGAAAAGCCCTCTACTCCGAGGCCGACTGGTTCCAGAAGGCCATGAAGCAGAAGGTCGTCATCAGCGATGTGTTCCTGGGCCTTCGCGGTCTTCCCCATTTCATCGTCGCGGTCAGGGAAAATTACAACGGACAAGAGTGGATCCTCCGGTCCACGATCGATTTTGTGGCCTTCAACGATCTCGTGGAGAACATCCGGATCGGCAAGACGGGGTTTGCCTTCATCCTGAATCGCCAGGGCGAACTCCAGACAAAGCATCCCATGGATCTCCCGCTCCAGGACATCCCCTTTGCCGAAATTTTCGAAAGCTCGAATCCCACCGAGGAGAACATTTTTCTTTCCAGACAAAGAGATGCCGAAGGGAACGATTTTATTCACGTGGGCGCGCTCCTGAAGGGCGGGGACTGGCTGCTGGTTTTCAGGCAGAGCACCCGTGACGCCTACGCGGATTTTTACAGGACCCTGAGGGTCACCATAGCCGTTCTCATCCTGGGCATACTCGCCGTCGTCAGCACCGCCTTTCTCGTCTCCCGTTACCTGTCCAACCGTTTTGCCGAAGTGGACAAGGAAAAACAGATGATGAACGAACAGATCGTGGAGACCGGAAAACTCGCGTCCGTGGGGGAACTGGCCGCGGGAATCGCCCATGAAATCAACAATCCCGTGGCCATCATGGTAGAAGAGGCCGGGTGGATAGAAGACCTTCTTGAGGAGGAGGAGTTCAAGGAAGGCGAGAACCTTGATGAATTTCATCGGGCGCTCAAGCAGATACGCACCCAGGGTCTCCGCTGCAAGGAAATCACACACAAGCTCCTGAGCTTTGCACGGAAGACGGAAAGCCGGGTCAAGCATTTTCAATTGAACCAGGTTCTGGAGGAGCTCGTCAACCTCTCCGAGCAGAGGGCCAAATACAGCAAGGTTTTGATCGAGACGTCCCTCCAGCCAGATCTTCCCCTCGTCGAGGCCTCGGAGACCGAAATTCAACAGGTTTTTCTCAATTTGATCAACAATGCCATCGATGCCATGGAAAAGGAAGGCGGGCACTTGTTCATCAGAAGCCGCAGGAACAACGGACTCGCGCAGGTGGACGTGGTGGACACGGGCCCGGGGATCCCCAAGTCAAATATCGGCAGGATATTCGATCCCTTTTTCACCACGAAGCCCGTGGGCAAGGGAACAGGGCTGGGGCTCTCCATCTGTTACGGCATCGTCAAGAAAATGGGGGGCGACATCACGGTGGAGAGCCGGGTTGGTTCGGGCACGGAATTTCATGTCACGCTGCCTGTTGCCGTCGAGGGCCGTCATGAGGACGCCTGAGATCGAAACGACCATATCACCCAAGGGGCTCGGAAAAGCGCGGGCGAAAACCCGCCCTTTTCGCGCGGGTGGGGAAGCGAAGTCGGGATGCAGGACCATGAAAAAATAAGACTCCTTCTCGTGGACGACGAGCGGGGGTTCGTGGAAGTGATGACCAAAAGAATGGGCAAGAGAAACATCCATGTAACACCGGCTCTGAGCGGAACCGAGGGCATTCAGGCCCTTCGGTGGCATGATTTCGACGTGGCCGTGGTGGACCTCAAGATGGAAGACATGGACGGGATTGAGGTGCTCAAGGTTTTCAAGAAAATGGCCCCCTCCATGCCTGTCATCATGCTCACAGGCCACGGATCCGAAATCGCCGCGGAAGAAGGCATCGCCCAGGGGGCGTGGAGTTACATGACCAAGCCCTACTGCTTTGAAGAACTCCTGGAGTGTGTGCTCAAAGCAGTTGGGAAAAAGGGGTGATTTCATGAAGGATTCGAAAACCCTCCTGGTTGACGACGAGAAGGAGTTTCTGGAGACGCTCCTCAAGCGCCTCGCCAAGAGGAATCTGCAGGTGGCCGGTGCCGAGAGTGGAGAAAAGGCCTTGAGCTTTATGGAAGAAAACCGTGTGGATGTCGTGGTCCTCGACGTGAAGATGCCCGGGATGGACGGCATTCAGACGCTTCGGGAGATCAAGAAACGCGACCCTCTTGTGGAGGTCATCATGCTCACCGGTCACGCGAGCATGGAGATCGCCATAGAGGGGATGGAGCTGGGTGCGTTCGATTATCTCATGAAGCCCATCAACATCGATGATCTCCTGTACAAGATCCAGGACGCGCACAAAAAGAAATCGATTCAGGAAGAGAAGATAAAGCAGATGGAACGGGATGTTCAAAGTGAATGAACTCTTTTGACCGGGATGCAAAAACATTTAAAGGAGGGACTAGGGGAATGAATTTTTTTAAACAATGGGGAAAGTTCATGATGATGGGCGCGCGGGCCCATGCAAAGTGGGAGATGGACGTCTCCAGAACGATTCTGGGAAACCGCAAAAGACTCCTGCTGCTGGGACTCCTGACATTGCCAGCGATCCTCGGCGGCATCGCCTTCGCCGATCAGATCGCAGGCGCGCTGCCGGATGTCCTGGGCGGGAAAAAGGCCTACAGCCCGGCCTATTATTCCACCAGCATATTCATCGTGTCCATCCTGATCGGCCTGGTGGCCGGCCTCATCACAGGGTGTATCGGGGCCGGCGGGGGATTCGTCATCGCCCCCGCCCTCATGAGCGCCGGGATAAAGGGCATCCTGGCGGTGGGCACCGACTTGTTTCACATTTTTGCCAAGGCCATCATGGGGAGCGTCATCCACCGGAAGCTCGGGAATGTCTCCGTGCCCCTTGCCGTGGTCTTTCTCATAGGGGCCATCCTCGGGGCCACGGCCGGGGGTCTTGTGAACCGCGTCCTCTATGAGATCAATCCGGTCCTGAGCGACGCCTTCATCACCACCATCTACTCGTTGATGCTGGGATTCCTGGGCATCTATGCCATGACCGATTTCCTGAAAGGCCGCAAGGCCGGGGCCGGGGCCGGGGCTCACGGCGGCGACGCCCACGGCGGCAAGGTGGAAGGCGCCGATCTGGGAAATCTTCCACAAAAACTCCAGGGAGTGAATCTCCCGCCGATGATCAAATTCGATCAGGATTTCACTCCGGGGGGCCGATCCATCTCATGGCTCTTCCTGGTCCTGAGCGGTGCCCTTGTGGGGCTCACCGCCGGGATCATGGGGGTGGGCGGCGGGTTCCTCACCTTTCCCATCTTTGTCTACATGCTGGGTGTCTCTTCCATGACCACCGTGGGGACGGACATTTTTCAGATTATCTTCACGGCAGGCTATGCCTCCATCAGCCAGTACGCCATATACGGGTTCATCTTCTACACCCTGGCCATGGGCATGCTCCTGGGCTCCATCCTGGGGATCCAGGTGGGGGCCATGGTGACCAAGGTGGTGCCGGGGATCGTCATTCGCGGCTTCTACGCCATGGCCGTGCTGGCGGGTTTTGTGAACAGGATATTCGCCCTCCCCGGCAAGCTGGGGGAGATCGAGGTCCTGCCCATAAGCAAACAGGCGGGGGCGGTGCTGGACACCATAGGCGTCTGGGCCTTTTTCATCGTTATCGGAGGATTCGGGGTGTGGGTCCTGGGCACCTTTTTCAAAAACATCTCGGTCCTCAAGCAGGGAGGTGCGGCGGTATGATTGCGGACAAAAAGGAATTTTCAAAAGGTTTCATCATGATGGTGGGATTCGTGGTTCTCCTGGTGCTGATCTTCATGCCCCTTTTCAACGGCAAGAACGGCCTGGAGTATGCCGACGCCCTTTACAATTCCATCAGCAAATACTCGGCCTATTACATCCCCGCGGTCACCGAGGAAGTGGAAACCGCCGCGCTTAAAGACGTCAGAATGACCCTGGACGTGGGCTCCACCAGGGCCGAGCAGACAGCCCTGCTCTTCAGGGCCGCCGGGGCCTCGGCAACGGTCTCGGAGGGAACCGTCGAGGTTCAGGGCAATCTGGACGCCATCCTCTCCGAGGCTGTCAAGGACGCGGACGCCCTTTTCAAGAACGATGGAGAGCTCCTGCAGAGCAAGTACGGCTACCCTGGCGACGAGGTCCTCTACAACTGGTGGCTCGCCGGGAATGTCATGAACAAGAACCTGAAGAAGCAGAAGCTCTTCAAAGAGGCGGAGATCGTGGATCACGTGAAAAAAAAGGCCGTGGAGCCGGCCTACAACTACTACGGGATCGAACCCCAGAAACTCACCGATCGCCTGGGTATTGTGCTCTTCTCCCTGGTGTTTTATGTGGTCTACACCGTCTGGTACGGATTCGGGATCATGTTCCTGCTCGAGGGGTGGGGCATGAGGCTCGAGCACTGACGGCTCGAGGTCGATTACGGAAAACACGGTGAGGCCCTCGGCCGTTGATAATCTGGTCGAGGGCCTCTTTGATTCCCCCCATGAATAAATAAGTGTTTGCAGATGGGCACAAAATTGGTTTTATTAGAAACAAATCCGCCTGCCTTTTCCGGGGCGCGGTTTCCCGACTTCACTTCCGACTTAGCGTGCGGAGGCATATGGAGAAAATAAGGAAACTCATCAGCCGCCTCGTCGGAAAGCCTTTCGGATCCTCACCCATGGACGCGGAGGGATTGAGGACCGCCTTTCAGGACCGCTACCACCACTTCAAGCTGCTCCTCAACGCCAACAACCGCGCCCTGGACCTCATGACCGAGATGGAAGAGGCGCTTCGTGGCATATCACCCTTTGGGATGGCCTTTGTCTCCTCGCGGTGCACCGGTGTTTCCACCAGCGTGTGGCAGATAGTCGATCACCTGATTCACCTGGCCCCCACCCACCCGGAGTACGAACTCCTGCGCGAGCGCTTCCGTGAGATACAGAAGAAAATAAACCCTTACATAAGAAAGCAATCCCTGCCCGGGGACGGCCCCCTCGTGGTCCCGCTGTCCAGCGTCCACAAGGACATGGCCGATGTGACCGGAGGAAAGATGGCTAACCTGGGCGAGCTCGTAAACAACCTCCACCTCGAGGGACCCGACGGCTTTGTGGTCACAGCCTTCGGGTACCAGCGCTTCATGGCGTACAACGATCTCCAGACCGAGATCGACCGTCGTATTCAGTCCTCACGCCTGGACCGCCGCGAAGAGCTCCTCACCCTCAGCGCCGGCATCCAGCAGCTGATCATCGGGTCACGCATGCCGCCGGAACTGGAGCGCGCCATCCGTGAGGCCTATTCCCAAATGAAGGCCCGGGAAGGATCCGATATCCCGGTCGCCGTGCGGAGCAGCGCCCTGGGTGAAGACATTCAGGGGGCGGCCTTTGCCGGACAGTATCGATCGGAGTTGAACGTCAACCGCGATCACCTCCTGGAGGCCTATCGGGATATAGTCGCAAGCAAATATGGGGTTCCCGCCATGGCCTACAGGTTCAACCGAGGGCTGCGGGACGAGGACATCGCCATGTGCGTCGGATGCCTGAGCATGGTGGATTCCGTTGCCGGCGGCGTGGCCTATTCCCGCAATCCCGTGGACATGCGGGATGACCGCATATCCATCTCCTCGGTCTGGGGTCTCCCCAAGACCGTTGTGGACGGAAGCGGTCCATCCGATCTCTTTGTGGTCGAAAGGGGGGCTCCCCCCGTGATCACCCACAGGGATATCCAGGCAAAAACCACCAAGGTCCTCCCCCGCTCGGGCGAGGGCATACGCCGTGTGAGCCTTTCGGAGGAGGAGGCCGCGGCACCTTCGCTAAGCGACGACCAGATCCTCGCCCTTTCGGAGATCGTCATGAAAATAGAGGACCACTACGGCGTGCCCCAGGATGTGGAGTGGGCCGTGAGCCCGGACGGCACTCTCGTCATACTCCAGTGCAGGCCGCTCGAGAGGTCCGGGGTGGGAAGGCTGCCCGCCAGGGACAAAGGCGGGGAGTTAGAAGGCGGCGTGGTTCTCCTGTCGGGAGGTATCACGGCCAGCCCCGGCGCGGGGGCCGGCACCGTTTATCCGATCCGAAGGGAAATGGACACCCTCGGGTTCCCGGACGGGGCGGTTCTGATAGCCGCGCAGGCATTGCCTCGATGGGCCGCCCTCCTGGACCGTGCATCGGCCGTGGTGGCGGAGAGCGGGACCGTAGCCGGGCACCTGGCCAACGTGGCCCGGGAGTTCAAGGTGCCGGCCCTCTTCGGGCTCCCAGGGGCCCTGGACCATCTCAAGCAGGGGCAGGTGATCACGGTGGATGCCGATCGGGGCCTGGTTTTCGAAGGCCTCCGGGAAGACCTGCTCCAGACGGCTGCAAAGGCCCACAGCCTCATGGAGGGGAGCCCTGTGTTCGAAGCGCTGAAGGGCGCCGCCTCGCACATCATCCCGCTCCACCTGCTGGATCCGGACTCCCCTGCCTTCAAGGCGGCCTCGTGCACCACCTTTCACGACATCACCAGGTTTTGCCACGAGAAATCCGTGCAGGAGATGTTTCGATTCGGGAAGGACCACCGGTTTCCCGAGCGCTCCAGCAAGCAGCTCATGGGGGATGTGCCCATGCAGTGGTGGGTGTTGAACCTGGACGACGGCTTCGCCAGGGAAATCGAAGGCAAATACGTGCGAATCGAGGACATTGTCTCCATTCCCATGCGGGCGGTTTGGGAGGGGATCACGGCGAAACCCTGGCAAGGCCCGCCTCCCCTGGACGGCAGGGGTTTCATGTCCGTCATGTTCCAGGCCACCACGAACACCGCCCTGGTGCCCGGTGTGAAATCCCGCTATGCCACCCGAAACTATTTCATGATCTCCCGTCACTACTGCACACTCAACTCCAGGTTCGGTTTTCACTTCTCCCTTCTGGAGGCGCTTGTGAGCGAGCGCGCCGGTGAAAATTACATCAGCTTTCAGTTCAAAGGCGGGGCCGCCGACCTCTCACGCAGGCAGAAGAGGATTTCCTTCATAGGCGAGATCCTCGAGCACTTCGGATTCCGGGTCGAACTGAGAGAAGACAATCTGTTTTCCCGCCTCGAAGACCGGGAGCAGGCTTTCATGGAAAATCGTCTGAAAATCCTCGGGTATCTGATCATCCACACCAGGCAGCTGGACATGATCATGGCCAATCCCAGGGCTGTTGGCCATTATTTCGACAACATACTGGAGGACGTTCGCTCGCTTTTTCCCCTCGACGAAAGCACCCTCCAGGCCCCACTGAACATCGAACACTGAAGATCCAACATCCAACATCGAATGAAAGGGGGGCATACCGGGTCTCCCCTTTTCTTTTTACACACTGTAAAGGATGCCGACAGGCAAACGCCGACCTTTCCATTCCCGTCTCAACGCACGCAGGGAAATACCCTCTGATTCTGAAATGTTACCTGAGCGCCGGCTCGCGGCTCTTTGGCATGGCGCTTGCCACTAGGAATAGCCGACATGTGTGCTCCGCGGTTTCTGAAAACCCGCTCGAGAAATATTCCAAGGGGTTGACAGAAAGCCGCATTCTGACACAATCCCGAGAAAGGGAGTCCAAACGCATTTCAGGTGCGCAAATTTTTGCGAGGTCTCAAGGAGGAAAGCATGAGCCACAATCCCCGTCCCGTTCCCGACGACGGAAAAGGCTTCTGGGCCAACCGTCCGGGTTATAAACCCGTGCTCATCATCATAGCTGCCGTCGTATTCTTCGGCATCGTCATCCTGCCTCCGCCCCAGAGCATGGTCGATCTCATGAAACAGACGAATCCGCCGGGCTATAAACTGGCCCCGGACACACAGACCATTACGGACAGGATAAACAAAAAGCTTCACAGCGAGGCTTATGAAGAGAGCCATTCCGCCGAAAAGGCAGCAGCAGCAAAGCCCACGGCCCGCCAAACCCTTCTGGGCCCCGTGGACGCCGCCCAGCTGGCCAAGATCATGCTGGCCATCTTCTTCGTGGCCGTTTTTCTGTGGGGGACGGAGGCCCTTCCCATCGGGGCCACGGATATCATGGTGGCGGTCTTCCTTTACCTTTTTCACGTCCTTCCCATCAACGAAATCTCCCAGGCCTACATGTCCGATGCGGTGTTTTTCATTTTCGGGATCCTGGTGGTCGCCGTGGGGGTCGCCAAGACAGGCCTCGACAAGCGCATCGGGCTCATCCTGTTGAGCCGCATACACAGCGCCAAGTCCTTTGCCTTTATCTTTCTCCCCGCGATAGGATTGTCCGCGAGCTTCCTGTCCGAGCACGCCCTGGTGGCCCTCCTCATCCCGGTGCTCATGGGTGTTTACAAGGTCACGTGCAGGATGCACGGTGTTAAGAAAGACAGGGCCCTGGCCATCTTTCTCCTCCTGGGCATCTGTTTCGCCGCCAACCACGGAGGCCCAGGATCCCCGGCGGCCGGCGGGCGGAACGCCATCATGGTGGGGTATCTCCTGGAGTACGGAATACCCATATCCTTTCTGGAATGGATGAAGTACGGCATGCCCTTCGTCCCGGTGGTGGGTGTGCTCATAGGGGCCTACATGTACATCCGGTGCAAGCCGCGTTTCACGGTGCAGAATGTGAACCCTTCGGAGATCGTCAAGGCCGAGGTGGCGCGCATGCCCAAGTTCGGCGGACGAGAGGCGATCATGGCGGTCATCCTGGTGACCCTGGTGGCCGCGTGGATCATCCTGGGCGAGCACTCCGGACTCGGAGGGCCCACACTCTATGCCGTGGCCGCCATGTTCCTCGCACGCATTATCACCTGGGACGACATCCAGGAAGGCGTGGCTCTCGATGTGGTGGGGCTCTACGCCGCGGCGTCGGCCATGGGCGCCGGACTCAAGTTCACCGGGGCCGCCCTGTGGATGGCCACTGCCTTTGTGGACCTGCTGCCGGATTTCATGGTCAGTGGTGACATGCTGGCCATCGGCATCAGCCTGCTCACCGGGACCATGACCAACTTCATGAGCGACGGCGCCACCGTGGCGGCGCTGGGGCCCATTGTCCTGCCCATGGCAGCCCTGGCGGATGTCCACGTGTGGAAGCTGGGCCTTGCCTGCGCGTTCTCCTCATCCTTTGCCAACTTCCTCGTGGTGGGGACGCCCAACAACGCCATCGTGTTCGGCATGGGGAGGGATCCGGAGACCGGGGAACGGCTCCTGGACGTCCTGGACTTCGTGAAGTACGGCTTGCCGGTGACCATTATCGCGTGGCTTGTCTTGTGGTTTTGGACTATACTGGGTTATTGGAGGTTCATGTCATGGCCCTCGTGACGGAAGGACGACTGTCGATGATCCATGAAACCCGGGGTGCGTGGCCGTGAAGACATCGCTTTACAGGAATCTTTACAGGAACATCATCCTCATCACCCTGACGGTCTCCCTGGCTCCGCTCTTCGCACTCGGGGGCACCATCTATTACCAGTTCTCCCGCATGTACAAGGAGAAGATCGAGGAGCAGATAAGGTACAGAGCCCGGGCCCAGGCAGAGGCCGTGGAGGTCTTCCTCAAGGAAAGGACCGCCATTCTGTCCGCGATGGCCGACGTCCACTCATTCCAGGATATCGCGGACGACAAGTCGCTGGCCCATATATTGTCCGTCATGAACCTGCGTGCCGGGGCCTTCGTGGACCTTGGGGTCATCGACAACGCCGGGCAGCAGGTTGCCTACGTGGGTCCCTATGACCTCAAGAACCTGAACTATTATCAGGAGCCCTGGTTCGGCGAGGTCATGAGCAGAGGACACTACATCAGCGACGTCTACCTGGGGTTCAGAAAAATCCCCCACTTCATCATAGCGGTCAGACGCCAGGAGGGCGAGCGAAGCTGGATCCTCCGCGCCACCATCGACTCGGATGTCTTCCAGAGGATCGTTCGATCGGCCCAGGTGGGAAGGAGCGGCGACGCTTTTATACTCAATGGGGCAGGGGTCTACCAGACGCAGTCGCGGTTCAACGGGGAAATCCTTTCCGAGTCCGCCGTCAACCCCACGATCTTCGGCCAGGGCACCGCCGTTGTGGAAATGCAAACCAAGGCCGGCAGCAACCTCCTCTACGCCGGGAGCTGGATTAACGGCGTCCGGTGGCTCCTGGTCATCAGCCAGGATGTGAGCGAGGAAATGAGCGGTCTCACGGCCACGGGCTACGCGGAAATCGCCATTATCCTGGGCGGCGTCATCATCATCGTCTTCACCACCGTTTTCACCGTGGGCATGGTGGTCAAACGGCTCCGGGAATCCGAGTCCCGCATGGACGAGCTCAATGCCCAGCTCATCCAATCGGACAAACTGGCGGCCCTGGGGAAGCTGGCGGCCGGGGTCGCCCACGAGATAAACAACCCCCTGGCGGTGATCATACAAAAGACGGGCTGGATGGAGGACCTCCTCGAGGAAGAGGATTTCAAGGAGACCAAAAACCTGGCGGAATTTCAGAACTCCATCAGGAAGATCGAGGAGCACGTGGAGCGCGCGCGCAAGGTGGTCCACAACATGCTCGGATTCGCCCGCAGGATGGAGCCCAGGCTGGAAGACGTGGATGTGAATCAGACCATCCGGCAGACCATATCCATCCTTGAAAATTACGCCAGGATCAACAACATCGAAATCATCACGGATCTGGAGCCCGGCCTTCCAATCATCGCCGCTGACCAGGCTCAACTCCAGCAGGTCTTTCTGAACCTCATCACCAATGCCGTGGACGCCATCGGCAGGGACGGGAGGATCTCCGTCGCCAGCAGGCAGGAGGGGGACAGTATCCTTGTGGAGGTCACGGACAACGGTCCCGGGATTCCCGAGGATCGAAGGAAAAAGGTCTTCGACCCCTTTTACACGACCAAGGAGCCGGGCAAGGGAACCGGCCTGGGATTGTGGGTCAGCTACGACATCATCAACAAGATGGGAGGCACCATTCAGTTGAAGAGCGAGGTCGACGTGGGGTCCACCTTCACAGTGACCATTCCGGTGGTGATTCCAGAGAAGAAATGATTTTTTAACAGGAGGAAATCATGGATTACTTTCGAGTGCTCGTCGTGGATGACGAGGAAGACTTTCTGGAAACAATCGTCAACAGGTTGAACAAGAGAAGCGTGGACACCACGGGCGCCACGAGCGGGGAACAGGCCCTGGAGCTCATGGAGGAGAAGCTTTTCGACGTGGTGATCCTGGACATCAAGATGCCAGGGGGCATGGACGGCATAGAGACCCTTCGGGAGATCAAGAAAATCCGCCCGCTCACCGAGGTCATCCTCCTCACCGGCCACGGCTCGGTTGAGACCAGCATCGAGGGAATGAAGCTGGGCGCCTTTGACTACCTTCTTAAACCCGTCAAGCTCGAGGAGCTTCTCGTGAAGCTCGCCCAGGCATTTGAAAAAAAAGACTCCCAGGACCAGAAGATCCGAAGCGCCAAGATCAAGGAGCTCCTGCGCTTCCCCGGCCGCGTCTTTGATCAGGAAAAGGAGTGAGGGCTCCCGGAAGCCCCGCCATGACTGCCACCCCTTTTACATCCTGTAAAGCACCTCGACAGTAAGACCCCCTCCCGTCAAGAGAGCAAGGCCCGGAAAGCCCGTCTTTTCGAGGCCTTGCTCTCGTCTCCCATTTGGCACACGCGTTGCGTTTCCTACTTTGTGCGGCGGCAGACCCTCGAATCCCGTCGACGAGGTGGGAATAATGGCAAACAAGCACCCGTATCGCAGCCTCAAGGGAATTCTCCTGGCATGCATGATCCTTGTCCCGGTCATCCCCTTCATCACAAGCCTGCTCATAGGATACTCCCACTTCATGGCCGCCCTGGAAACCCGCACCATCGCCACCATGAAACGCGTTGTGGAAGACCACCGGACCATGATCGAGTCTTTCCTGCGGGAACGGAAGTCCGACCTGGAATTCATTGTCAGCACTCATGAATTCGAGGACCTGCACTGGCCCCAGCGGGTGAAAGGGCTCTTCCGGTCCCTCCAGAGAGGCTCCAACGCCTTCGTGGACCTGGGGGCCTTCAACGAAGAAGGGGTTCACATGTCCTACTACGGACCCTTTCAGCTCACAGGGAAAGTTTATGCGGAGGCTGATTGGTTCAAGGAGGTCATGAAGCAGGGTTTCTACATCAGCGACATCTTCCTGGGGTATCGCCGCATCCCGCATTTCGTCATCGCCATCCGGGGGGAGGATGCCACCGGGAAGTGGGTCCTGCGGGCCACGGTGGACTCCAACCTCTTCAACAACCTGGTCAAGAAGGTGCGGATCGGCAAGACGGGCGAGGCGTACCTGCTCAATGCCGGCGGCGTCTTCCAGACCGAACGCCGATCGGGCGGGGAGTTGATGAAAAGGGACCAGGACACGCTGGATCAGGTGGCTCGCCATGAAGGCATCCGGACCTTTCTGAACCGCTCCCCCTCGGGCGTCGAATATCTCTATGCCACCACCTGGCTGGAAGACAAGCCCTGGATGCTGGTCGTCCGCCAGGAGAAGTCGGATGCCTTCGAGGCCCTCCAGAAGGCCTCCGCGCTCATCATCATTGTTTTCGTGCTCGGGGTGTCGGGCATCGTCGGGACTGCGTTCTTCCTGACCAACCGCATCATCAGGCGGATGGAAGGGATTGACATGGAAAAGGACACGCTCGGAGAACAGCTCGTCCGCGCCACCCGGCTCGCCGAACTCGGTGAAATGGCCGCGGGTTTCGCGCACGAGATCAACAACCCCCTCCAGATAATGAAATCCGAGCAGGCGCTCATGGAGACCATTCTGGAGGAGCTGAGGGAGGAAGGGAAGCTTTCGGATTCCGAAGAGGTTGCCGACCTCCGGGATTCCATGGCCCAGGTGGGTATCCAGATCGACCGCTGCGCCCGGATAACCCAGGCCATCCTCAAATTCGGCAGACAGAGCGAACCCTCCAGGAAAGACGTGGACGTGCCCTCGTTCATTCCGGAGGTGGTGACCATGGTGGAAAAGAAGGCCTCGGTTCACGGCATTGAACTCGACGTGGAAACCCCGAACCAAATCCCCCCCGTCCATGTGGACCCGTCACAACTCCAGCAGGTGCTTGTGAACCTCCTCAACAATGCCGTGGACGCGGTCGTGGCGAGGCACGGAAGCCAGGGCGGGCACATCCGGATCCAGGCGAACGCCTCGACCGACGGTCACGTGGAACTGGTGGTTCAGGACAACGGCATAGGCATCCGGCCTGAAGATCAGGAAAAAATCTTCAGGCCATTTTTTACAACAAAACCCGTGGGCAAGGGCACCGGGCTGGGGCTTTCGGTCTGCTACGGGATTGTCAACGCCATGGGCGGCACCATGGGGGTCTCGAGCACCCCCGGAGAGGGGACCGCCTTTACCATCCAGCTGCCCGCGGTTTCCCGCGGCAGAGAACCCCGTCCCGGGACGGATTGAACCGGCCTTTACATGGCTGAAGGGAGAAAAAACGAATGGAAAAGATGAGAATCATGCTGGTGGATGACGAAGAGCGGTTTCTCGAGACGACCAGGAAGCTCATAGAGAGAAAAGGGGTGGACGTGACGACCGCGGCCGGGGGTTCCGAAGCCCTGGAAAAACTCCGCACGGAGATCGTCCACGTGATCATCCTGGACGTCAAGATGCCCGGGATGGACGGTATCGAGACCCTGCACCAGATCAAGAGGCAGTTCCCCATGGTGGAGGTCATCATGCTCACGGGGCACGGGACCGTGGAGTCCGCCGTGGAGGGGCTCAAGTCGGGGGCCACGGACTACCTCACCAAGCCGACGGACATCGGGGAGCTCATTTCCAAGGCCGAGGAGGCCTTTGAAAAGCGGCAGCGCCTCGAGGAAAAGATACGCGTGGCTCAGACCAGACAATTCATGAAGTCTCCGCAGGAGATCCTTCGTGAGACGGACAAGATGTGAACGGAGACCGTGGTTCGAACGGGGGAAGGTGTCATGACGGAAAAAATACGGGTTCTGATGGTCGACGACGAGGAGCAGTTCCGCGCCACGACGTCCCGCATCCTCTCCAAACGGGGGTATGAGACCACAGTGGCCGGTTCGGGCGAAGAGGCGGTCTCCCTGCTTGAAAAACAGGTCTTTGACGTGGTGGTCCTGGACATCAGGATGCCGGGCATGGACGGGCACGACGCACTTTCAAGGATCAAGGACATCAGGCCCGAGACCCAGGTGATCATGCTGACCGGGCACGGCTCACAGGAGTCCGCCCTGGAGTCCCTGAAGCACAAGGCCTTTGACTACCTGAACAAGCCCTGCGACATCGACCTCCTGGACATTAGAATAAGGGACGCCTATGCGGCGCGGCACAGGGGCGGACGCCGTGAAGAAAAGTCGGCGCGGGACATCATGATCCCTATCGCGGACTACACCACCCTGGACGCCGGCGCGACCGTCCAGCAGGGAATCGAGGAGCTCAAGAAATCCTTCGAAAGTTTTTCCTCCACGAGCAGGATCATGGAAACAGGTCACCGGTCCATTCTCGTGTTCGAGGGAGAAAACCTGGTGGGCATTCTGAGCATCCGGGACCTGATCTGGGGGCTCCTGCCTGCTTACCTGACCGCGCCGAAGCCCAGCATGGCGGACAGCATGGCCTACTCCGCGGTTTTCTGGAAGGGTCTCTTCACGACACAGGCACGGGCCTTGAGGGACAAGCGCATTCGAGATCTCATGAGCGACCCTCCCCCGACTGTGGACGAGGACGCCAATCTCATGGAAGTCGCCAATCTTCTTTACACCGAGGAGCTTCGACGGGTCGCCGTCACAAGTGGAGACAAGGTGGTGGGCGTCATCAGGGAGCAGGACATCTTCTTCGAACTGGTCCGGATAATACTCGAACTCTCAAGAGAGCCTGGAATGCCCCGATGAACGGAGGTTCATAATGCCAGACGCCAAGAAAAAAGCCACAGGCTATGACAAGTACGTGGACTGGAAGCTTTTTGTTATTCCGGTGGTCCTCTTTTTCGGGATCCTTCTCTTGCCGACACCCTACGGCATGAAAGACGTCGGTCTCGAATACAAGGTCGCCCCCAAGGCCGTTCTCAATCACATAACTCAGGCCCTGTTCCAGCAGGACAGCGCCGAAGCGGAGCAGTGGCAGCTTCTCACCGCTCAAATCATGGAGCAGAACCTCCAGATGGGCGCCTTGACCAAGAAACGGTTTTTGAGCCGCAACGAGAAGTGGTGCGCAAGCCGGGACATACCCGTAAACGCATTCACCCTTCAAAAGGCCTGCGAGTACATCGAGAAAAATCTCTCGGCCGAGGACTACCAGGCCCTTATGGAAAGCGCCCTGCGGCTGAAAAAGGTGGACCTCAAATACGAAAATCTCACCGGCAGGGAAAAGGCCGCGGCCGATGAAGGCGCCTGGCACATCAAGGTGGCCATCGCCATGCTGGCCTTTGTCGTCTTCTGCTTCCTCACGGAGTGCATCCCCCTCCCGGGCGTGGCCTTCTGTATCGGCCTCATCCTGGTGTTCACGGGTGTGGTGACCCGAAATGCCGTGGCCCAGCTCTACTGGGACGACGCCGTATGGTTCATCATGGGAAGCCTCATGTTCGCCGCGGCCTTTGTCAAGACCGGAGTGGACAAGCGGGTATGCCTCATGATGTTCAAACGACTCGCCACCCCAAACGTCAAGTGGGTCACCCTGATCTTTCTGCTCATCATCGCTCCCCTGGCCGCCTTTATCTCAGACCACGCCCTGGCGGCCATGTTCCTGCCCATAGGCATGCTCCTTTACCAGAACAGCCTGACCGACGAGGTCCCCGAGGACAAGGAGTTGGGAAAGATGCTCATGCTGGGCATCGCCATGGCCTGCAACATCGGGGGGCCCGGTGCACCCTCGGGCGGGGCCCGAAACGTGATCATGATGACCTACCTCAACGACATGTTCGGCATGGACATCGGGTACTTCCAGTGGATCACCTACTGTTTCCCCTACCTGATCATCATGATCCCGGCCACGTGGCTGATTCTCAACTGGCGCTTCAGGCCCCGGATCCACTCCCTGGCACCCTCCATGGCCCACCTCCAGAGAGAAATCGGGCGGATGGGACCGTGGAACCGGAAGCAGATAACGGCCCTGATCATATTCCTTGTCATGGTCTGGGGGTGGTTCACGGAGAAGAGCTTCTATCAGATGGGCATCTACCCCGTGCGACTGGGGATCGGGGTCATCGCCATGGCAGGGGCCATAGCCTACCTCCTGACAGGTGTGTGCAACTGGCGCGACTACCAGGAGAGGGTGGATTGGGGCGTGGTCTGGCTCTATGCGGGGGCCATCATCTTCGGCCGCACCCTGGACGGGACCGGCGCGGCCTACTGGCTTGCCAGAACCATCCTCGAGGGGCTGGCGCCCCTGGGAATGGACTCCGGTCTGCCCCTCCTGCTCGTCAACAACGGCCTCACCGCGGTCATCACAAACCTCATGGCGGACGGCCCGGCGGCCGCCGCCGTGGGCCCCATCGCGCTTAACATGGCCGGCCTGGTCCACCCGGGCACCACCTACCTCCCCTTCATGGCCATGAGCACGGCCATTGCGTCGTCCTTCGCCTACTGCCTGATCATCGGGACACCGCCCAACGCCATCGTCTATGCCAGCGGTTACCTGGAGCCCAAGGATTACCTCAGGATCGGGGTCCCCGTATGGTTCCTGGCCAACATTGTCCTCATTGTCCTCGTGGCGGGTTTCTGGTCCCTGAGGGGCTTCGGGGATTTGGCAGGTTTTTAAACACGGGCTGCCCGCCCGGGGACCCTCATGGCCCCGGCGGGCAGACGACTGATTCGATGGAGAAAAGCCCCATGGACCACGAGAATGGACCCGAAATAAAACCGAGGTTTTTCCACAGGCGGGGGGTGACCTATTTCACCCGCGCGACCGAGCGAAGATTCTTTTTTGCTCTGACTCTCGTGATGCTCGTCCTCGGGATCTTTGTCAAGCTCGGCATCCTCTGAAGGAGATCCATTCCCCATGCACCCCCAGGAAACCAAGGCCGTTGCGGAGCCCACCGGCGACAATGCAGGGGGCGGGTATTTTTCAAGTCTCATGGGTCTCCTCGGCTCACCGCGCAGTTTTTTTTCCGAACTGCCCCCGGCGGAAGGGTTTAGAACTCCTTTTCAATTCTTGTTATTTTCGGCCCTTTTTCACTCGGGGGCCTTTGCCTTGACGATCGCCGGGCACAAGACCCTCATGACGATCGTTGTCTTTCTAAACGCACTCCTGATGCCTCTTGCGGCCGCGGTCGCCGGTTTTATCGTCTGCCGCATGACGACGAGACGAGGGCTCTCGTTTGCGGTCATCTTCCAGGTCTATGCCTATTCCGCGGGTGTGACCCTCCTGGTCTCGTGGATCCCGCTCTTTTCCTGGTTTACGGAACCCTGGAAGTGGATCCTCATCACGCTGGGGCTTCGGAAGACGGCGCGCATGGGCTGGGGCACCGCCGCGGTGGTCCTCGCGGGGTCCATGGCCCTGGTGTTTCTGTTCTTTTACTCCCTCAACGCGGCCGTGCCGGTGTTGTTGAAGAATTAGTCATCAATCATCAGGCTTCAGGCTTCAGTCATCCATCGTCGACTGTCAGGCATCGGGGATCGGCGTGCCGCAGTTGTTTCCGCGAACCGAAGGGGCCCATCCTCGTCGCACCGGACTCGGATCCCCTCCGGGGCAGACCTGTCGACCCTGTCGAGGCGGCTTTTATCAAACGGTTTTCTTTGTGATCTTCGTGGAGATGCTTTTCCAGCGCTCACCCGGTAAGTTCCGTAAGGCCTCAGGGGTCCGGCCTGTCGCCGGAATGACGGCGCCGGGGGCAGGGTTTTTTTTGCGGGAGCAATGGGCTGCTCGCAAGGGTGAAGGTAATCCCGGCTTGGCAAACCCCTTTGAAAAGGATAGACTCCGGTCAGACAAACACAGACGGAGGCAGCCTGATGGGAAATGACGACCTGAAAAAACGCACCCAGGAAACCGCGAAAAAGCTCTTCGGCAAGGGCATCAAGATGGACCCGCCTTACCTGACCTGGAAGGCCTTTGACAGGAGCCTGGCAAACGATCTTTCCATGCACATCACCGGAAATCTTTATTCCAGGGAGGTCCTGACCCTGCCCGAGAGACAGATGGCGACCTGCGCCATGCTCGCGGCCCTGAGGGCCACGGACGAGCTCAAACTCCACATCAACGGGGCCCTGAATGTCGGCTGCGACCCACGGAAACTGGCGGAGGTCTTTTTTCAGCTCTCCACATACGGCGGCATGCCCGCGGTGAACGAGGCGCTTGCGGCTTACAGGGAAGTCCTCGAGGAGCGGGGCGAGTGGCCCATCCCCGACGGAATGGGCGCCGTCAAGTGATCGGCCGAAAACCGGGTCCGGAAGAGAACAGGCAGGCGTGAGGGACTCTTCCCGCCCGCCCCTTCACGGGAGTGTTCCGTCTTGGTGGGCATGGAAATCCAGTTCCTTGAGGGCGGCGGTTGAAATCAGGTCAAAACGCTGTTGGAAGGGAAAGGCGTTGAGTACCGCGGCATCCTCCACTGGAGGCTCCCGCAGGCCCGATCTCTCGGAGAACCTGTACCATGGATTCCCCTCTTCGAGCCCCACGATGAAACGTGGAACACCGCCCTTCAAGGAGCCGTTGTTCACCTGCAGCATGTATTCGCCGCTGGAGTAAGCGACCGGAGGGTAAAACTTCCGGCCCAGGTATAAGACCTCATCCAGGAACCCGTCCCCTTCCACGTCGATCAACACGACCTGCCCGTGCTTCCTGTCCTCATAGGAGATCACGATTCTCACCACATAAAGAACCATGACGTTGAGCTTCAGATCGACATTTGTCTTGACGTGGGCTTCCACCAGGTAGGTGATCTTCTCCCTGGGATCCTGGGCCGCGATGAGGTAGACCACCTCGTTTTTCTCTGGGACCTTTTCCTTGGATTTTACTTCGGTGACAATGGCCTTGACCACCGCCCCCGCCAGCATGAGGGTGCAGCCGCCCAGGCCGGAAAGGGAGGCAGCGAAAACCAGCAGAATGATGGATCGCGTCAAGGATTCTCTACAATGTCTCATCGGCACACCCCGAGGCGACCTTAGCATGCAAATCCCTTTGGGCCAATATCAAACTTGGACCATCGTGAACCCCGTTTATTGATTCAAATATCAACAAGGCCCTAAAAGCATTAACACGAAGAAACACGGAAGGGCATGAAGGGGCACGAAGAACCTTTGCGCCGTCATCCCAGCGAAGGCTTATACAAGGCGGATAATGGCTGGTTCAAAGCTGCATGGATTTTTTGTATCGGACTCTGTGCATGAAGAGGAGGCACTCATAAAAAAGGGACGGCCCGCTGACGATGCTCCAGGCGACAATGCTGTTAGCGCCCAGGTGGAACAGCGACCCGTAGAAGTTGCCGAAATACAGTCCCATATCGCTGGAATCCATGAAAATCAGCCTGCCCAGGATATATATCAGCGCGGGCAGGACGGCGGCCCCGAGGGTCAAAAGACCCAGGGTGTGAAAAATGGAACGGTTGAAAGGGTTTTGCGAAACTCGATCCATGGTGGGCACCTTGACATAAATGGAAAAGTATCTCGCCACGGTTTGTCATTTCTGCGAGGTTTGTGCCGAAAACCTGATCATGCCGAAAATTTCCGGCCTGATCAGGTTTTAACTATGAATATCGAAATGTTGCCTGACACTTCGAAGTGGACGGGGAGGAGAGCGGCCGGACGGCCCGCATCGGGCATGTAATCCTGTACCACTTCATGGGCAATGTGATACCACTTATTGGACAGGAATTTCCCTGCCCCGGCCGTGCGCCCTTCTGGCGCGATAAAGAAAAAGTCCGAGCGCAAGGGGAGCTATGCCCAGGCTGACGAGTTGGCTCGTGGAAAGGGGTCCGAGAGCCCAGCCGTGGGCGTTGTCGCCGCGGATGAACTCCAGACAGAAACGGGCCGCGGCATAACAAAGCATGAAGGTCAGGAAGACCTGCCCCTGGAATCGTTTCCTTTGCATGAGCCGGAGGGACAGGGGCAGAAGGATGAGAAACCCCAGGGCGGACTCATACAGCTGCGTGGGGTGGAGGGGAACGGAACAGGCCTGCCCCGGGATAGATGACGGGTCCGGGAAGAGCAGGGCGCCCCTGCTGCCAACGGGGAAAACGACACCCCAGAAAGCGCCCGCGGGCCGGCCGTGGCAGCAGCCCGACAGGAAGCAGCCCAGGCGGGTGATGCCCAGGCCCAGGGCAAGCGCCGGTGCGGCGCAGTCCACAAAGGACCAGAAGCTCATCTCTCGCACCTGCGTGTAGACCAGGATCGCGAGGGTACCCCCGATAAAGCCCCCATAGGCCACCAGGCCCTCATATCGCTGCGAAAGGATCAAGCCCGGGATGTCACCCGGAGAGACATTCTCCAGGCCCATGATGAGAAAGATATACGCAGCCCGAGCGCCTGCCATGGAAAACAGCATGACTGCGATCATGCCCCACAGAATCGCCCCACTCCGCATGCCCTCGCGCCGGGTGAAATGGAACGTCACGTAAAAACCCGACATAAAGGCGAGACCCAGCAGAAACCCGTAGGAATAAAGCGGTAAGTTGAGATAAGGGATTGTGAAAAGAACCGGTCTCATATGGATGCCCTGGGGGAAGCTCTTTCTGCGGGACATCAGGGCTCTATTGCGTGAATCCCCAAAGGCTCCAGGATATGCCTTTCAATCCGCGCCCGCGCCGAGTCACCTTTGCCCCCGCTGCGCCTGAAGGCTGAAACCATCCACTCGGCGTGGCGGGCGGCCTTTTCATAGGCCTTCCGGCGCGCATCTTCAACGGCACCCCAATCCTCGCAATTCATGAAATTCATCAAGGCCGCGCGAAGCTCCGGGAAGAGCTCTTTTCGAAGCCCGTCCAGAAAGGCCGCGTAAAACCCCAGGGAGGCCTTCCTTCCTCTGCGCACGATGTACTCGAGTGTACCCTGTTCGTGGGTGTCCGCCAGCATGTCTTTTACGGCCCGTGCCGCCAGCTCGCAGGGTGTCTGGGCAAAGGCCCCGACCATCTCGGGCCAGATTTCGCCGGTAACCTGCCCCGCGGCGATCTCGCCGAGTTCGTGGTGGACATAGATGTCCACCTCATCCGAAAGGATGCGGTCCATGTGAAGGGGAAGGTTTTCATAATCCCCGAGGACAAGCCCATACTGAGCCAGGGCGAACCGGAGCGCGGGCCTGCCCGACTTGCCCAGGTAGGAAATCTGATCCCACAGGTACACCCGGGCCGATTCCTTTCGAACGACTATGACCCCGTCCCGAGTCAGGGCGGGCAGGGTCAGGAGGTCCCGGGCAAGTTCCTCGCCGAGCACATAGACCGGGCGGCCGCTCACTTCCCTCCGTTCCTCGATTCGGGCCAGGAAAAAGACCGGCTTGAGCCCCCTCGCCAGCCCCGCACCGTAGAAGTAGCCCATGGGCTCAACCTCCCGGTTCACCCCCTCAACATCAAAGGGATCGTAAGAGCGGCCCTGAATCAGGATCTCCGTGAACTCATCTTCCTCTAAGCCCTCCCAGCTCTCTTCACGGCGGCCGATCCAATCCAGCACCTCCTGGCTCTCTCCCTCCACCCAGGGAGGCAGCCCTTTTTCCCACTTGTAGAGGTCGCGAAGCCTGAGAGCCAGTCCGCACACGGAAAAGGCCCCCGCATGCCGCGCGTCGGATATGAGACAGTTCCCCTTCACCTGCTCGGCCGCATCTTCAATGAAGGTCATGACCATCCTTTACAAAAAAACACTCCCGGGCCGTCCGCCCGCCGGCAAGCTTCATAGTCTCATATCGCGTAACCGGCCGCCAGGGCATGCGGGGAGAAAATTTATCGTAGACATTTTTCAATGCTGCCGAGCCCTCAAGGCTTCTCAGGATATGACCCGCGTAGTCCTCGGAATCGGTCACCGCGTAGAAGTACGCCCCCGCCCGGAGCCTGGAAGCCATCAGTCGAATGCTCCGGGGCTGGACCAGCCGGCGCTTCCTGTGCCGCCTCTTGGGCCAGGGGTCTGGGAAAAACAAGTGGATGCCCGACAGGGACTCTTGCGGGATCATGTGCTCGAACACGTCCATCGCATCGGCGCGGCAGATCCTCAGGTTGGCGAGCCTCTCTGCTTCCGCCGCGTGCAACAGGGCCTCCACTCCGGGCTTGTAAACTTCCACGGCCAGGATGTTCAGGTCGGGATTCTCCAAGGCGAACCGGACTGTCGCCTCCCCCATGCCCGAGCCGATCTCCACCAGGACGTCCCTTTCATTGCCGAAAAGGTCGTTCCACGACAGGAACCCTTCCCTGAAGGGGATCCCATAAAGGGAATAGAGCCTCTCGAAGAGCCTTTCACGACCTTGAGAAAAGGCATTGCTCCTGTGGGCGTAACTCCTGATCCTCCTCCCACCCCCGCCCCGATCCACGGCTCCCCCGGAAGTGCCCACGAAACGCATATTCACTCTTGAATCACACGGCTTCCATTGGCTTTTTCAAAAAATAGGAGAAAACCATCCCCAAAAGGGAGATTCCGCCGGCCACCAGAAAAGGAACCGTGAAGGCGCCGGTCGTATCCGCAAGGTAGCCACCGAGGGCGGGCCCTATGGCCTGCCCGATACCGAAGAAAAGGGTGACGAAACCCAGGCCTGCCGGGGCGAGGCGGGGCCCCACCAAGTCACCGGCGGTGGCCGCCATGATGGTGGGGATGCTCCAGGCGGTGAACCCGAAAAGGACCGCCGAGAGATAAAACCCGAATTTTACCTGTATGAGGGCATAGGTGATGTAAGCGGCGGCCAGCACAAGATAGGCCAGGGCCGCGCCCACGTTTCTTCCGAGCCGGTCCGAGATGCTCCCCCAGATGACCCCGCAGAAGACGCTCAGCCCCCCGACCATGGCCCACAACCCCCCTGCCCAGGACTGGCTGAGCCCCATCTGCTTCACCAGGTAGGCGGCGAAGAAGACCATGTAAATGATGTAGGACAACCCGTAGAAAAAATAGGTGAGGCCCAGATACCAGACAGAGCCCATTTTGTAAACCTTGCTCCACTCAAGGGAGGACACCTGCCCGCCGCCCGAGGCGGCACGCACCGGCTCGTCCGCGGCGCCTATCTGCCGGAGTCCCTTTTCATCCGGGCGGCTGCGGACAAAGGCGTAAACGATCCCCGAGAGCACGATGACGAGGCATCCCAGGATGTACCAGGAGTAGCGCCAGCCTTCGGGGCCGTAGCTGGTCAATATGGGAGGCACGATCAGGCCTGAAATGAGGGTCCCCGCCCCGATACCGCCCGAGACGATCCCAGTGGCGAATCCCCGTTTCCTGACCGCGAACCATGCCGATCCCAGGGCCATGGCAGGCACATAAGACGCACCGTTTCCCAGGCCGGTCAAAAGGCGCATGGCAAAGGCGAACCCGAAGGAATTTGCCAGGCCCGTGAGGATCATGGTGACCCCCATGAGGAGGAGGGCGCACGTGATGACGATACGGGTCCCGAACCTGGCCGCCAGGAACCCGCCGATAATCGCCATGGTGAGGTACCCGATGAAGTTTCCGGTGCCCAGGAGCCCCAGTTGCGTGTAGTCGAATTGGAGGCCGTCCTTCATGGCAGGGAGGATGATGGTGTACGCCATCCGCCCGAATCCGTGAGCTGCGATGGTGGTCAAGAGGCCCATGAAAATGACAATCCAGCCGTAGTGAAGTCTGCTCTCCTTCATCTCCTGCTCCTTTCCCTGCCGTGTCCATGTGCGATCGCGACCCTGGTCCGTTGAAACTCTTGAACACCTCCTTGAATCAGGAAGGCCAAAGGCTCCCCTTTGATCAAGTTTCCATTTTTAGCCTTTTGTCCGCGAAATGACAATTACTAATACTGATTTCCGGAACCCCGGACCTCGGAAGAGCCCTTAAATGCGATGCCCTGTTCAATGTACTGCACCACCTTGTCCCCGACCTCAGCGGTGCCCATGCCCATACGCCCCGCGTCGAGGCTTTTGACGTCTCCGGCAAGGACCTCCTTGACCGCCTGGAGCAGGAGATCGGCCGCCCGGGTCTCTCCCAGGTGCTCGAGCATCATCTGGGCCGCGCAGATGGCGGCCAGGGGGTTGATAACGTTCTTGCCCGCATACTTCGGGGCGGACCCGCCGATGGGTTCGAACATGGAAGGGGCCTCGGGGTTGATGTTTCCGCCGGCTGCAATGCCGAGCCCCCCCTGGATCACGGCCCCTATGTCCGTGATGATGTCCCCGAACATGTTGTTGGTGACAATCACATCATAGATCTCGGGGTTCTTCACCATCCACATGCAGCAGGCGTCCACGTGCTGGTAGTCGAGTTCCACGTCCGGGTACTCCTCGGCCAGGGCGTGGAAGCGCCGCTCCCACAGGTTCGACTCGTAGGTCAGGACATTGGTCTTGGCCACCAGCGTGAGCTTCTTCCGCCTGTTCCTCTTCACGCAGGTCTCGAAGGCATACCGGAGGCACCTGTCCACTCCCTTGCACGTGTTGAGGGACGTCTGCACGGCCACCTCGTCCGGGGTCCCTTGCTTGAGAAACCCCCCGCTGCCCGAGTAAAAGCCTTCCGTGTTTTCCCTGACGACCACGAAGTCGATGTCCGCCGGGCCCTTTCCCTTGATGGGCGTTTCCACGCCCGGGAAAAGCACCACGGGCCGGAGGTTGATGTAGAGATCCAGCTCGAATCGGAGCTTGAGGAGGATCTCCCGCTCGAGGATGCCGGGCCTGACATCCGGGTGGCCGATGGCCCCCAGGTAGACTGCGTCCATTCCCCGGAGGTCTCGGACCACCCCCTCGGGCAGGAGCACGCCCTTGGAGAGGTACATGTCCCCGCCCACGTCAAAACTGAAAAAATCGAATTTCAGGTCGCAGCGGGGGCCCAGGGCCTGAAGGGCCTTGATTCCCTCGGCGACCACCTCGGGTCCCGTACCGTCACCCGGGATCACGGCTATTTTGTATGTCTTGGACATTAATCTCTCCCCGTTTGATGTTTTCTTATGTAAGGCACCAGCCCCCCGGCCTGGATGAGTTCCTGCATGAACCGGGGTATGGGCTCGGCCCTGAAAACGCGATCTTCCCCTTGAACGACAATCTCCCCGCTGGCCAGGTCCACGGAGACGCGCTGCCCTTCCTTCAAGGCCCGCGCGGCCTCCGGGGCCTCCAGGAGGGGCAGGCCGATGTTATAGCCGTTTCTGTAAAATATGCGGGCAAAGCTCTCCGCCACCACCGCCCGGATCCCCGCCTCCCGAATGGCCAGGGGCGCGTGCTCCCTGGAGGAGCCGCACCCGAAATTCTTGCCTGCCACCAGGATGTCCCCCGCCTCCACCTTTTGTGCGAACCCGGGGTGGAGATCGGCGAAGCAGTGCAATGCAAGCTCCTTCCCGTCGGAGACGTTGAGATACCTGGCCGGTATGATCAGGTCCGTGTCCACGTGGTCGCCGAAGCGCCACACCCTTCCTTCAATTTTCATGTCGTGTCCTCTCCCGTCCCTTCAAATTGGCTGCCCGGTCAGGACAGCTCCCCCGGCGATCCGATCCGCCCCAGGATCGCCGAGGCGGCCGCCACGTCGGGCCCTGCCAGGTAGACCTCGCTTTCCGGATGGCCCATCCGGCCGATGAAATTCCTGTTGCTGGTGCCGAGCGCCTTTTCCCCCCTGGCCAGGATCCCCAGGTGCCCGCCCAGGCAGGGGCCGCAGCTCGGGGGGCCCACCACGGCGCCCGCGTCCAGGAACACCCCTATGATGCCCTCCTCCAGGGCCTTTCGGAAGACCTCCCGGGATCCGGGCAGGACGATGAGCCTTGTGTCCCTCGAAACGGTCCTCCCCTTGAGGACCGCCGCCGCCCGGCGAAGGTCCCCGAGCCGCCCGTTGGTGCAGGAACCTATGAAGACCTGGTCCAGGGGAACAGTGCCTGCCTCGGAGACCGGACGCACGTTGGCCGGTGAGTGGGGGAACGCCACCTGGGGCTTGATGCGGGTCACATCCACGGTGAGGACTTTCTCGTATTTCGCCTCGGGGTCGCTCGCATAAAAGACCGGGTTTCGGAGCGCCCGCCCCCCGGCATAGTCCCGGGTGATCCCGTCCGGGGCAAAAATCCCGTTTTTGGCCCCTCCTTCCACCGCCATGTTGGCCATGGTGAACCGGTCGTCCATGGGGAGTCTTTCGAGGACAGGCCCGGCGAACTCCAGGGTCTTGTAGCTCGCACCCTCCACGCCGATGAGCCCGAGGGTGTGAAGGATGAGGTCCTTTCCTCCCACCCAGGGGCCGAGCTCCCCCTCGTAGACGACCTTTATGGCCGGAGGCACCTTGAGCCAGGTGGACCCTGTTGCCATGATCGCGCCCAGGTCCGTGCTCCCCACCCCGGCGGAGAAAGCGCCGAGCGCCCCGTAGGTGCACGTGTGGCTGTCCGCGCCAATGACCAGGTCTCCCGGTCCCACCAATCCCATTTCAGGGAGGATGACGTGCTCCACCCCCCCGTTGCCGGGATCGTAGGTGTGTGTCAGCTCCTGCTCCCGGGCGAAATCGTGTGTCAGTTTGGCTTGCTCGGCCGAGGCGATGTCCTTGTTGGGGACGAAGTGGTCCGCCACCAGGACGACCCTCTCCCGGTCGAAGACCCTGTCCGTGCCGATCTCGCGGAAGACCCGGATCGCAAGAGGGGCGGTGATGTCGTTTGCCAGGGCGATGTCCACGCCCACCTGGATCAGCTCTCCCGGGTGCACTGCCTCGCGGCCCGCATGGGCCGCGAGGATCTTTTCCGTAATGGTCATGGGTGTTGTTGTCATGCGGTTTCCTGCTTCCTTTTCATTGCTAGAGTGTCCGCTCCTCGGGCGCGAGGGACGGGTTTCGCTTCAGATACTCGAGGCGGTTGAGGCCGTTCACATAGGCCTTGACGCTCGCCGTGATGATGTCCGGGTCCGCGCCCTTGCCCAGGGCGACCAGCCCGTTTTCCTTGAGCCTGACCGTCACCTCGCCCTGCGCGTCCGTGCCGCCGCTTGCCGAGTTGATGGAGAATCGCATGAGCTTGGACTGCGTGCTCGTCATCTTGGCGATGGTGTTGTAGGCAGCGTCGATGGGGCCGTTCCCGAACCCCGCGCTCTGGGCCTCCTCGCCGTTGATGATAAGCTTCACCATGGCCGTGGGCACGAGTTGGGTCCCGCTCACCACGTTGAGGTAGTCCAGCTTGTAGACGTCGGGGACCCTCAGGATCTCCTCTGCAAAGAGCACCTCGATGTCCTCGTCCAGGACCTCCTTGCGCTTGTCCGCAAGCTCTTTGAATTTCTTGAAAAGGTGATTGACCTGTCCCTCGTCCAGTTCGTACCCCAGCGAGGTCAGCCTGTCCTTGAAGGCGTGGCGCCCCGAGTGCTTCCCCATCACAAGCTTGTTCTGGGAGATGCCAACGGTCTCGGGCTCCATGATCTCGTAGGTCAGGCGGTTCTTGAGCACGCCGTCCTGGTGGATGCCCGCCTCGTGGGCGAAGGCATTGGCCCCGACAATGGCCTTGTTGGGCTGGACGACAATGCCCGTGATCATGGAGGTCAAGCGGCTCGTGGGGTAGATCTCCCGGGTGTTGATGCCCGTCTGGAGGCTCATGTGGCTTCTGTGGTTGTGGAGGGTCATGACGATCTCCTCCAGGGAGGTGTTGCCCGCCCGCTCGCCGATCCCGTTGATCGTGACCTCCACCTGCCTCGCCCCCGCCTTGAGTCCCGCCAGGGTGTTCGCCGTGGCAAGGCCCTGATCGTTGTGGCAGTGGACGCTCAAGACGGCCTTTTCGATGTTCGGGACATTGCGGTGCACGTACCGTATCAGATCCCCGAACTCGTCCGGCAGGATGTAGCCCACGGTGTCCGGGATGTTCACCGTGGTCGCGCCGGCGTCCACCGCGGCCTCAAACACCCGGCACAGGAAATCCCAGTCGCTCCGGGAGGCGTCTTCCGCCGAGAACTCCACGTCGTCCGTGAGACCCCTGGCGTACCTGACCGCTTCCACGGTCGCCTGGACCACCTCGTCACGGGTCATGCGCAGCTTGTGCTCCATGTGGATGTCGGATGTGGCGATAAAGATGTGGATCCTGGGCCTGGCGGCCTCACGCACGGCCTCCCAGGCCGCGTCGATATCTGCTCTGGAGGTCCTGGCCAGCGCGGCCACGCAAAGCCCGCGGACCTTCCGGGCGATTGCCCGGACCGCTTCAAGGTCCCCGGGAGACGCGGCAGGGAAACCCGCCTCCAGGACGTCCACGCCCAGCCTTTCGAGCTGCGTGGCAAGCCGCAATTTCTCCGCGGTGTTCATGCTGGCTCCGGGGCTTTGTTCGCCGTCCCGGAGGGTGGTGTCGAATATGATAACGCGATTTTTATCGTTCATGGGAAACAGCCTTTCTGCTTTTTCAAAATCTTTGCGGCGGATCTTCCGCCGCGTCTCTTGGACTTGAATGCGGCCCATCGCCCGGCCCGGGCGTTCCTGGCGGCCGCGCGGTCTCGCGCGCAGAAACTACTCCCCAAGGACCCTCCGCAGGCCCACCCCAGTGAGTGGTCCCGCGGTGAAGATCTCCTTTTTCCCGTGTGCCTGATTGTTCATTGTTGCTCTTTTCACCTTACTCATCAGTTTAGCTGTTCTCTAAAGGGCCCGAGGACACAGCTAATCGTCGTTCCTGAGAAAAAACCCCCTCCTCCTCTTCCTTCTTGCCGTTCCTCACCTTGAGGAGCTTGTACTCAACACTGTCCGTCAGGGCCTGCCAGCTCGCCTCAATGACGTTTTCCGACACCCCGATGGTGGACCAGATCTCCCTGGGATCCCTGCTCTCGATGTTCACCCGGACCCTGGCAGCGGTCGCCTCGCGGCCGTCGATGACACGCACCTTGAAGTCCACCAGTCCCATCTCGTCGATCTCCGGGTAGAATTTGTGGAGGGCCTTTCGAAGGGCGTTGTCCAGGGCGTTGACCGGGCCTTCCCCCTCGGCCGCGGTGATCTCGTCCTCCCCTTCGACCGAGATCTTGATGGTGGCGTGGGAGAAGGACGGGGCGTCGCGGTTCTTTTCGATGGTGACCCGGAAGGACTCCAGGGTGAAGGGCGGTTCGAACTGGCCGGTGACCTTTTTGATGAGGAGCTCCAGGGACCCTTCGGCCGCGTCGAACTGGTACCCCTCGTCCTCCATGTGCTTGATCCGATCGACTATCTTCTGGCTGTCGTAGCCGTTCCCGCCGAGCTTGATCCCGAGCTCCCTGGATTTGTAGGCGATGTTGCTCTTGCCCGAGAGGTCGCTCACGACCACCCGCCTGCGGTTGCCCACCACCTCCGGGTCGATGTGCTCGTAAGCGGCGGCGTTTTTCATGATGGCGCTCACATGGATACCCCCCTTGTGGGCAAAGGCGCTCCGCCCCACAAAGGGCCGCTGATTGGAGGGAGGCACGTTCGCCACCTCGCTCACATACCGAGAGACCTCTGTCAGGTGGGCCAGCTTTTCGGGCGGGACGCAGTCGAACCCCATCTTGAGCTGCAGAACCCCCAGCAGCGTGATCAGATCTGCGTTGCCGCACCGCTCCCCGTAGCCGTTGATGGTCCCCTGGACCATGCGGGCCCCGGCCCGGACGGCCGTCAGGGAGTTGGCCACGGCAAGCCCGCAGTCGTTGTGGACGTGTATCCCCATGGTGCCTGGAATTCCGGGGGCCGTCTTCCGGATGATCTTCTCCAGCTGGTCGGGCATGGTGCCGCCGTTGGTGTCGCACAGGACCACGGCATCCGCCCCCCCATCCACGGCGGCCCTCACCGTCTCCAAGGCGTATGCCGGGTTGGCCTTGAAACCGTCAAAGAAGTGCTCCGCGTCGAAGATGACCTCCCGGTCCCTTTTCTTCAAATAGGCGACCGTGTCAAAAATCATGCGCAGGTTTTCGTCCAGGGTGGTTCCCAGGATCTCGAAGGCGTGAAGATCCCAACTCTTCCCCACGACCGTGACCGCCCGGGTCTCGGCCTCCAGCAGCGCGGCCACGTTGGCGTCCCCGTCCAGCGTGCTGCCGGCCTTTCGGGTGCTGCCGAATGCCGTGAGCCTTGCGTTCTTGAATGAATGCGCGCGCGCCTCCCTGAAAAAACGGGCATCCTTGGGATTTGAGCCGGGCCATCCCCCCTCGATGTAGGGGATGCCGAAGTCGTCCAGCTTCCTTGCGATGTTCATCTTGTCCTCGGCGGAAAGGGTGACTTCCTCGCCCTGGGTCCCGTCCCGAAGGGTCGTGTCGTAAAGCGCGACTTTTTCCATTTGTTGACTCCTTGTTTTTCAACCAAAAAAAAACCGTTATCAGGGGGGCCTGATAACGGTTTTTGGTTTGTTTCTCTTACACTATTCCATCATCAGACCCGGGGGCTTGAGTCCAAGACCAAGAAGGAGAAGCAACAGTGAGCACACCAGGGCTCCTGCTGCGGTGGTAATTATGATGATGGCGTTGATCGCGGGGTTCATGAGGATCCTCAGGTTTTCCCTCTGCCTTAAAATTAATCCATCTATTATACTTTCGCCGAGGGGCTTGTCAACAAACTTTTTTGTCCCTCGACTCATCCAGCCGGAGCCCGAGCTCCTCCAGCTGTTTCAGATCCACCAGGGACGGAGCGTCCGTCATGGGGCAGGTCGCCCGCTGGGTCTTGGGAAACGCGATGACCTCCCGGATGCTCTCGGCCCCGGCCATGATGGCCACCAGACGGTCGAACCCAAGGGCCATGCCCGCATGGGGCGGGGCCCCGTACGTGAGGGCCTCCAGGAAAAACCCAAACCTCAGGGAGGCCTCTTCCCTGGAGATCCCCAGAATATCGAACATCCGGTCCTGTATGCCGCGCGTGTGGATCCGCACGCTCCCTCCCCCGACCTCGCTTCCGTTGAGGACAAGGTCATAGGCCCGGGCCCTGACCTTTTCGGGATCCTCGTCCAGGAGAGGCAGGTCTTCTTCCATGGGGGAGGTGAAGGGGTGGTGGACGGCCACGAGCCTGCCCTCTTCCTCGTCATACTCCAGGAGCGGGAACTCGGTGATCCAGACAAAGGCCGTCTTTTCCTCGGGAATGAGGCCGAGCTTCCGGCCCAGATCAAGGCGAAGGGACCCCAGGAGGCGAAGGGCCGTGGGCTCCCTGTCAGACACCAGGAGGACGAGGTCTCCCGGGTCTGCTCCCGCGGCCGCGTTCAGGGCATCCTTTCCGGCGTCCGAGAAGAATTTCTTGACAGGGGACTGCCAGTCTCCTGAAGCGACCTTGATCCAGGCGAGCCCCTTGCCGCCCCCCTTGGTCACCAGCTCGGCGAGCCCGTCCAGGTCCTTTCTCGAAAATCCGTCCGCAGCCCCCTTGACGGTGATCCCCCGGACCACGCCGCCTTCGTCCACGGCCTGGCGGAAGACGCGGAAATCAGACTCCGCCGCGGGGCCCGTGAGATCCCTTATCTCCAGGCCGAACCGGGTGTCGGGCCTGTCCGTGCCGTAGCGGCCCATGGCCTCCTTGTAGGTCATCCGGGGAATGGGGAGGGGAATTTCCACACCCAGGACCGTTGAGAAGATCTCCTTCATCATTCCCTCGTGGAGTCTGATCACATCCTCCTCGTCGGCAAAGGACATCTCCAGGTCCACCTGGGTGAACTCCGGCTGCCGGTCAGCCCTGAGGTCTTCGTCCCGGAAGCAGCGGACGATCTGGTAGTAGCGGTCGAAGCCGGAAATCATGAGAAGCTGCTTGAAGAGCTGCGGGGACTGCGGCAGGGCGTAGAACATCCCTTTGCTCACGCGGCTGGGAACCAGGTAGTCCCTGGCCCCCTCGGGTGTGCTCTTGGTGAGAACGGGGGTCTCCACGTCGATGAACCCCTGTTCGTTCAGGTATTTTCTCACGCAATCCGCCACCCGGTGCCTGATCCTGAAATTGCGGAAGACCCTGGGCCGCCTGAGCTCCAGGTAGCGGTACTTGAGCCGGAGGTTCTCGGAGGCGTCCACGGCCCCGTCCACTTGGAAGGGAGGGACTTCCGTGTGATTGAGGATCTTGAGCTCCCTGACCCGCACCTCCACGGCGCCGGTGGCCATGCGGGGGTTTTCCTGCCCTTCCAGCCGCGGGGCCACCTCCCCCCTGACGGCGATCACCCATTCGTTCCTGAGCACATGGGCCTTCTCGTGGGTCCCGGCATCCTCCTGAGGGTCGAAGACGACCTGGGTGATGCCTTCCCTGTCCCTGAGATCTATGAAAATGAGGTTCCCCAGGTCCCGCCGGGTGTTCACCCATCCCATGAGGACCGCCTCCCCGCCGATGTCCTCCGCCCTCAGGGCGCCGCAGTCGTGGGTCCTCTTCCATTTTCCGAGCGAGTCTATGCGCACGCTTTCATTCTCCTCTTCCCGCCCGCCGACGGTCCTGGGAATCATCCCCGTCCCAATTCCGGCGCATCCGCCCCCTCCAGCATGCGGAGCAGGTTTTCGGGCATTTCCTCCAGTGATATCTCTTCCTGGCTTTTCTTCTCCATGTTCCGGAGCTTGGCCCTTCCGGAAGCCAGCTCGTCCTCTCCAACGATGAGGGTCCTCGCGGCACCCAGCTTGTCCGCCCGCTTCATCTGGGCCTTGAGCCCCCGGGAGGCATAGTCCATTTCCACCCATTGCCCCTCTCTCCTCAGGCAGGTCACCCAGGAGAGGGCCGTTCTCCGGGCCGTTTCGCCCAGGGCCGCTATGAAGACCGCAGGGCCGGGGAAAACAGGCCTTTCCGCTTCGTTCATCAGGGCGACCACCCGCTCCATGCCCACGGCGAACCCTATGGCCGGTTGATCCGGCCCGCCGAGCTGGTTCACCAGGCCGTCGTACCTCCCGCCGCCCGCCACCGCGTTCTGGGCGCCCAGGCTTTCGGTCTGGATCTCGAAGGCTGTCCTGTTGTAATAGTCGAGACCCCTCACCAGCTGCGGATCGATTGAAAACGGGATGGAGGCGTCGCTCAAGTAGTCTTGAAGGTCCTGGAAGTGGACACGGCACTCCCCGCAGATGTGATCCAGGATCGAGGGGGCGGCAACCAGGAGTTCCCCGCACTCCGGGACCTTGCAGTCGAAGACCCGCAGGGGGTTGGTCTCCGAACGGCGTCGGCAGTCGGCGCACAGCCCGGAGGACCTTTCGGAAAGGTACCCCTTGAGGGCCTCCCTGAAGGATTTTCTGCACTCCGGGCAGCCCAGGGAATTCAAACGAAGGCTCAAGCCGCCGATGCCCAGCGTCTGGAAGAGATGCATGAGCAGAATGATGAGATCGGCGTCCGAGACCGGGCCCGGGTCCCCGAAGATTTCGGCGTCCACCTGGTGGAACTGCCTGAGCCGTCCCTTCTGCGGGTTCTCGTGGCGAAACATGGGACCGATGAGAAAGAGCTTTTGGACAGGGTTTTCCGCGTACATGCGGTTCTGAATGTAGGCGCGGGCTACGGAGGCAGTGGCCTCCGGCCGGAGGGTCATGCCCCGCCCCCTGCTGTCGAACAGGGTGTACATCTCCTTGCTGACGATGTCCGTCTCCTGCCCTATGGACCGGCTGAAGAGCTCCGTCCTCTCCATGGCCGGCAGCTTGATCTCCCGGTAACCGAAGACCCTGAAAAGCTCCCGCGCGGTGGACTCCAGCCGCTGCCACGGCCGGATCTCGGAAGGGAGGATGTCTTTGAATCCTTTTATGGCCGTAAATTCCACTTGTTATTTATCTCCTGCAACCACTTGAATTCGGCTCTTCTATCAGAGACTGCACCCCCAGTCAACCGAAGTCAGGCCTTGAAAGATTTTGGTTGCCTTCAAGTGCGCAATATGCGATTAAAATGACCCGTAATCCGTGTGGCGGGGACAAAAATCCAGATGCCCGATTCACGGAAAGATGAAATTCACTACCCACAGGTCGGAGGCATGGTTTTGAGGCCTCCCGGCGGAGGGAAACAGGAGATCGCCTATGAGGTCCGCGGCATTCTTTATTTTAATCAGCCTTTCACTCTTCCTCACCGCGTGTTCCACAGGCCCGGATGGGACCACGGACTCCGAGGAGATCGGCGAATACATGAGTATACAGAACGACGTCTATGCGAACCGCAAGCTGGGTCCGGCAAAATTCACCCACGACACCCATATGGATGACTACGGCATAGACTGCACGGAATGCCATCACGAATACGTGGATGGCGAGAACGTGTTTACAGGGGACGAGGACCCCAAGCCCTGCATCACCTGCCACAAACCGGGAAAACCCCAGGGGAACGTTTACAAGCTCTCCACCGCATACCACAAGCAATGCCGTACCTGCCACAAGGAATACAACGACGGCGAGGGCATGGAATCCGCCCCCATGAGCTGCTACAGATGCCACGAGCGGCAGCTGAAACAGTAAACGGCACTCCCTACTTTTCTTCCATGACCCTTTTGATCTCCTCCGGGTCGGTCAGAGGGGTCCTGCAGGACCTGTTTTCGCATATGTAGGCCGCGGCCTTTCCCTCGACCGTCTCGTACGGGGAGACAAAAGGCGCCACCCTCTCCAGGGCCGAACCTCCCCCGCCCTCGGGCTTGAACAAAAGCACCTTCCCCGGCTCATACCCGTGGCGGACAGCTCCCAGCACCTCTCGGGTGTCCTCCCGCCCGGGGGCGCCCACCACCACAATCTCGCGGCTGGGGCCCATGGCGAAGTCAAGGGCCGTCAGCAGGAAGGTGAAGGCGGATGGGAAGCGGTCCACCGATCCGCTCAAGGCCTGAAGGGTCCTAAAACCCGCCTCTTCCAGGTCCATGCGGCCCGTGGCCCTTCCAAGCCTCAGAAGAACCTGGGCCGCCATGCTGTTGCCCGACGGCACGGCCGCATCCTGTGTCTCCTTTTTTCGCACAATGAGATCCTCGCTTCCCTCCGCCGCAAAAAAGAACCCACCTTCGGGGTCGCCGAACCTCACCTGCATCTCTCCCACCAGATCGAGGGCTGTGGAGAGGCATGCGTCGTCCAGAGTGGCCTCGTAGAGTTCCATCAACCCCCACGTGAAGGCTGCGTAATCATCCAGGTGTCCTGAAATGGCGGCCTCCCCGTCCCGGTAGCGGTGGAGAAGCCCCTCCGGGGTCCTCAGTTTTTCCAGCACAAAGGACGCCGCTTTTGCGGCGGCCTCTTCGAACCGCGGCTCTTGGAACACCTGGGCGCCCCTGGCAAGGGCCGCGATCATGAGTCCGTTCCAGTCGGTGAGGATCTTGTCGTCCTTCAGAGGATGCACGCGTTTTTCACGGGCCTCGAGGAGTTTTTTCAAGGCGGAGGAAAGGGCCTCCTCCTCACCCGGCGGGGTGCCGCCCTTCAGGTGGAGGATGTTTGTCCCGGTCTTTTTCTGGGTGGCCTCATCCCTGTAGTTGCCTTCGGGGCTCACATTGCAGGCCCGGATGACGCGATCCGCCTCGGACCGCGACAGGACCTTGCGGATCTCCTCTTCAGTCCAGACGTAGAACTTGCCCTCCTCGCCCTCGCTGTCCGCATCCTCGGCCGCGCAGAATCCCCCTTCCGGCGTGGTCATTTCCCTCAGCACATACTCGAAGATCTCCTGTGCCGTTTTCCGGAAAAGGGGGTTTTTCGCGGCCTGCCACGCCTCCGTGTAGGCGAGCGCCAGCATGGCCTGATCGTAGAGCATCTTCTCGAAATGCGGCACCAGCCACTCCTTGTCCGTGGAATAGCGGTGAAATCCCAGCCCCACGTGATCGAAAAGGCCGCCCCACCGCATTTCCGCTAGCGTCTTTTCCACCATCTGGAGAGCCCTCGGGTCGCCGGTGCGCTTCCAGTATCTCATGAGGAAGATGAGGTTGTGCGGGGAAGGGAATTTGGGCGCCCCGCCGAAACCGCCGTGGGCGGAATCGAATGAGGAGGAAAGCTCCTGAAAGGCCCTGTCCAGGGTGGCCCTGTCGAGATCCCTTCGGGCCGTCTGCTCCGCGGCGGATGCCAGGGTGCCGACGATCCGTTCCGCCGAATCCAGAACCTCGCCCCTCCTGTTCCTCCACACGTCCTCGATGCGGGGGATCAGCTCCATCAGCCCGATTCGACCGAACCGGGTGTGCTTCGAGAAATAGGTGCCGGCAAAAAACGGGCGTTTCTCCGGCGTCATGATGATGGTGAGCGGCCAACCGCCGCTCCCCGTGAGCATCTGGCAGACGCTCATGTACAGGTGATCCAGATCTGGCCGCTCTTCCCGGTCCGCCTTGATGGAGACAAAGACCCGGTTCATGAAATCGGCGACCTCCGGGTCTTCAAAGGATTCCTTTTCCATGACATGGCACCAGTGGCATGTGGCGTAGCCTATGGAGAGGAAAACCGGACGATCCGCTTCCCCTGCCCTGGCAAAGGCCTCCTCTCCCCATGGATACCAGTCCACCGGGTTGTGGGCGTGTTGAAGAAGGTAGGGGCTCTTCTCATGTATCAGCCTGTTGGTGTGGCTCTCTTTTTGTGGGTCTGACCTTTTATCCATCGGAGCTTTCTCCTGGGGCTTTGCGGTTTTCAGTCTTCAGGACCGCGCGCCGGTTTTGTTCACCAACCCCTGGGGGCGGGGCATCCCGCGGGTCGATCCACGCACGGTTGTCGGTGGAAACGGAATTTCAACATTTCGTAATTCTCCTTTAAAAAATAACCACGCCCGCCGGTTCGGCAAGAACCCGGCGCCGTATACACCTTGAACCGGATAGGGTTTTCCTTTATGATCCCGGACAGACTAAAAGAACAACAGGCGCACGGCAGAGCGATTGCGAGTCTCTCATGAAGGCACTCACCCTTGAAAGGCTGTTGGCGGAAAAGGAGAACCTGGAGCGGATCCTGGACAACCTCGACGAGGGAATCATCGCCCACGACCCCCAGCGTCGAATCGTCTACTTCAATCGCGCGGCCGAGGACATCACCGGTTACCAGAGGGAGGAGGTCGTCGGCCGCGACTGTCACGAGACGTTTGGCAACCCCTTTTGCGGGGGGCGCTGCGCCTTTTTGAAGGGCCCCCCCAGGGACCTGGAACACGAACGCTACCCCCTGAACATCCTCCGTAAAGATGGGGGCCCCCGCCGTGTCGAGATGCGGGTCAGCGGGATGAGAGACGAGCAGGGGGACCTCATCGGGGTCATTGCCTCCTTCCGGGATGTGACCGGCATCCTGGGACTCAAAATAGAGCACGGAGACCTGGACGGTTTTGCGGGAATCATCGGCAGGGACCCCAAGATGCTCAAGATCTACTCCCGGATCAGGGAGACGGCCGTGAGCGACTACCCCGTGTGCATCACGGGGGAGACCGGCACCGGAAAGGAACTCGTGGCCCTGGCCGTCCACAACGAGAGTCGGAGGGGCGGCGGGCCTTTCGTCCCTGTGAACTCCGCCGCCCTTCCCGAGGGGATGCTGGAGAGCGAGCTGTTCGGGCATGTCAAGGGGGCCTTCACCGGGGCGGTGAGGGACAAAAAGGGCCGCTTTGAACTCGCCGACGGCGGGACGCTTTTTCTGGACGAGATCTCCGAACTCCCGGCGGTTCTCCAGGCCAAGCTTTTGAGAGTGCTGCAGGAGGGCACCTTTGAGCGGGTGGGCGACGAAAAGACACGGAAGGTGGACGTCCGGCTCATCACGGCCACCAACCGAAACCTGAAGCGGGAGGTCGAAAAGGGGCGTTTTCGAATGGACCTTTTCTATCGCATCAACGTGGTCCCCATCCACCTCCCGCCGCTCAAGGCCCGGCGGGGCGACATCCCGCTCCTGGCACGGCACTTTCTGGAAACGGAGACAAAAAACGGGGAGGCACCTGTGAGCCTTTCAAGGGAGGCCCTCGCGGCCATGAAGGCCTATTCCTGGCCGGGGAACGTGCGGGAGCTTCAGAGCGCCGTCCGATTTGCGGTCATGTGCTCCAGGGGCGGCATCATCCGGCTCGAGCACCTCCCGCGGGAGCTCAAGGGCGACGAATCGGCCAGGGGCACTCCCGGACCGGAACGGAAGCTGGACGCGGAGGGCGTGCGCGCGGCCCTTGAGAAGAGCGGGGGCAACAAGGCGCGGGCGGCCCGAATCCTGGGTGTGGGGCGGGCCACCCTGTATCGATTCCTCAAGGATTACGGCGGCGGGGAGTCCGTGACGGGCTGAGGCCTTCAGGAATCAGAGTTGCCCCCGCTGGACTTGTCGAGATCCACGATCTTCACCCCCTGGATGTAGTCCTTGGTCTCATACTTCGTGATCCGGGTGAGTTTGCGGGTTATCTCGCCCAATTTTCCGGCCAGCTCGGTTATCTTCCGCAGCTTCCCGCCCAAGGGATCTTCTTCGGGAAGGCCCATGAGCATGGCTTCGGCATATCCCGAGATGCCCTGAAGGGGCTGGTTCATTTCATGGCAGACCGCCCCCGCCATTTCCAGCGACACCCTGAGCCGCTCCCTCTCCAGTCTGTATTCCTCGGCCAGCCTCTCGTTGGTGACCAGGGTCATGGTGCCGCAGGACAGACACACCCGGTCTTCCGGGTGGACCTCTATCCGGGCGACATCCTTTATCCAGGCCGCCGCCCCCCCGCCCATGTCCAGCTTGTAGACAGCGTCCCCCACTCCCTCCTGCTTCCAGCTCTCCCTGAGCTCGAGAGCGGACTCGTCCAGGGACGCCCGGTCTCGGATCTCTTCCTCGATTCCCGCTTCCGACTCGTGAACCCTGAGGGTGCGCCGGTCCAGGATTCGGCTCCTGAAGGCGTCGGCGACCTGGGAGCGGCGGCATTTCATGAGAGCTGCGAATCGACTGCTCGCGTATTCGTACCAGAGCCGCCCTGCGTCGTGCTCGTCCCAGGCTGAGAGATAAAAGAGGCTGGGGTTCCCCGTGCGCTCAAAGGCCTGGCAGGCGCCGATGATCCCTGCCACCCGATCTTTCAGGCCCGCGCTGTAGTCCCCGGTGAGAATGCGGCCGTGGTATTCCTCGGGGATAACCCGGCTGAAGACCTTCACGCTGCTCATGGTGTCGCTCCTTTGTGGGGGGCCCGGTTCAGGAGTAGCTCCCCGCCTCGGCCAGGTCTTCCAGGGCCTCCCTGTCCAGGATGCGGATGGTCCTGCCCTCGGACTCGATGAGCCCTCTCTGGGCCATGCCGCCGAGGATCCTCGAGAGGGTCTCGGGTATCGTGCCGAGGAGGGACGCCAGCTGGGCCTTGGTGATGTCCAGGGACAGCTCCGCCCCGCCTTGCTCCTCCGTGCTGAGATAGAGCAGATAGGCCGCGAGGCGGCCCGGGACCTCCTTGAGGGAGAGGTCCTCTATGAGCGCCGTAAACCGCCTCAGGCGCATGCTCAGGAGGCCGAGCATGTTCATGGCAATGGAAGGGTTCCGCTGTATCAGGTCCGCGAAGGATCGGGTGGGGAAAAAGAGGACCCGGCCGGCCTCCATGGCTTCGGCATTGGCGGGAAACCGCGTCCCGGCGAAGAGGGCGACCTCTCCGAAAGGCTCTCCCGGACCGAACAGGTGGAGCGTCTGTTCCTTGCCGTCGGGGGAAAGCTTGAAAATCTTGACGCGGCCGGAGAGGACCACGTAAAAGCCGTCTCCCTCGTCTCCCTCGAAAAAAATCTTCCTGCCCCGCGCGACTTTCCTGTCCTCGGCAATCTCCGCAAGCTGATCGAGGTCCGCCCTGGGCAGGCCCTTGAACATGGGAATCTCGGCAATGTCCGCAGCTTTTGTCATGGATTTTCCTAAGGATTCCCTGGATGCGGCCCGGCGCCTTCCGGGCCCGTCATCCGTTGACGAGCCGGACAAGGGCCATGTCGGGAAAATAATCGATGACGTTCAGGCACCCGTAATCCTGGTGAAGGCCGAACATGCGGGAGACGTCCAGGCCGAGGGCATCGCACAGGATCACCCTGTTGACGCCGCCGTGCGCGACCATGAGTATATCCTGCCCGGGCCGGTCCGCGAACACGCGCCGCAGGGTTTTCAGAACGCGCTCCGAAAAGTCCCGGAGGCTTTCACCCCCGCCGGGGGGGGCGTACCCCATTAGGTTCTTTTGACGTTTCTCCAGCTCTTCCGAGAAGTTCTTCCGTACATCAGCCAGCCCCAAGGCCTCCCAATCCCCGAAGAACATTTCGCGAAGTCCTTCCAGGATCTTCACCTCCACGTCGTGGTGTCGGGCAATGAGCCCCGCACCGGTTCTGGAACGGTGGAGATCGCTCGCAAAGGCCGCGTGTATGGGGACCAGCCGGAGTCTTTCGCCCACGGACTCCATCTGGATCCTCCCGATCTCAGTCATCTTCACATCTGTGTGCCCGTAGATCGGGGTTCTGTCGAAACCCTCCACCTGGCCGTGTCGCACGAGATAGAGTCTGTTCTTCTTTTCCATGTGTGGCATCATAGGCTTGAATAGTAAAACTGTCAATTGCACGGGGCGTCCCTTGCGGCTGGGAAGGTCGGTTTTCCAAGTCCTTACGCAGGGTTTAGCCTTCCCTTCGCGGTGGAAATGGTGTATAGACGCCACAAGGGGCGCCGCCGTTTGGATTCCGGGGTCTCATACATGACGTGAGAAGGTCTCAGGCTTCAAATGAAAAAAAAGGAATGTTTCGGCATCCTCGAGCAGGTCTTTCCCATGGGCGACAAAGGACTCCGCGAAGTGCCCGCCGAGTGCTTCGAATGCCCCGACCACACGGAATGCCTGCGTGCGGCCATGGACACCCCCGACGGGATAGAGATGCGCCAGGAGACCGTTGATCGCGCCGCACAGGCGGGGATGATGGGCCGTCTTCAACGGTGGTCCCGGAAAAAGGAACTCGATCGACAGGCACGGGAGAAGAAAAAGAGGAAGAGGTCATGAAATTGAGGTTGGAATGTCCTCGGTGCGACTTCTCGGTGGAAATACCCGAAGAGCGGATCCCTGCCCGGGCCAAGTGGGCCAATTGCCCCAAGTGTAAGAGCAGGTTTCTCATCAGGCCCGGAGACGCTCCGCCGCAAAACCAGGAGACGCCCCCGCCCCCCCTGCCAGAGGAGCCCCTCGCGACCATGACAACGGCCTTCCACACGATACGCATTCCAACGCCCTGGGAGGACCGCTTTCGGATAGGTCTCTGGAAAGGCATATACCGGACATTCCTCAATGTGGTCTTTTACCCGTCACGAACTTTCGGGACCATGAGATACCGGGGCGGCTATAAGGAACCCTTCTGTTTCGGGCTGCTCTTCGGCGCGCTCGGCATTCTGTTCAGCGTTTTCTGGGACATCGTCCTGGCGCGCTGGGGGCTGGGAGGAAGCGTCCCGGGGGCATTCCCATACCTGGGCGGTCACCTGCTCTTTCTCCTCTCCGCGGCTTTTTCACCCCTGCTCGTCGCGCTTTATCTCTTCATCCTGACCGCCGTGCTCCACGGCGCCCTGCTGATGGTCCGCGGCGGCCCGCGCGGCCTGGAAGCGTCATTTCGAGCCGTCTCCTACTCCCAGGCCGCTCAGATATACGGAGTGATCCCCATTGTAGGCGGCTTTGTCAGCGCCGTGTGGTTCCTGGCGATCCTTGTCGTGGGCCTCAAAAATATCCATGACACGTCCTATGCGAGGGTTCTCCTGGCGCTTCTCATTCCCTTTTTCCTGCTCGGCCTCCTCCTGGCCGCTCTTTTGATCCCCCTGACGATTTCACTTCTCTCCCATTGACCAGGGCGGATTTCGGAAACCGTCGCCGTTTCGATCTGTTCCCGGATACTCCCTTTCCGGCACCCCGACGGACAAACGACTCATGAGGCCGGTCGGAAGGGGATTGAGAGCTTCCGATCGGTCGCTTCTTTTAACACGCTTCAGGCCCAGCGCCCTAAAATTCAAACTGGAACCGGCTCATGAAACTGTCGACATCTCCGTCGGGAGCAGCCGCCCGATCATCCAGATCCGAATTGACATAGTTGAACATGAAGCGCACGCTTGGATTGAGATACCAGTTGAGGCCAAAGGTGACATCGCTCATTTCACCGCCGCGGATCGACTCGTCCGTAAGGTCGAGGCGCGAGTAGCGCAGGGCCACTTCCCAGGCGCCGAGCCCACCTTGCGCGGGGTGAAAATTCGTCCGCGGTTTCACCCGGCTGAAGGTCCCCGCTTCGGGTTTGTACGGACGGCTTTCGCCGGTGAGGAAGTAGCTCGCATAGACATAGAAGCCCCTAAATTCAGGATCCCCGGCTGCACCGGAATCGACAAAGGCCGTCATGTACTCACCCTGCATGGAAAAAGGCCCCCACACGAAGGCCGCTTCCAGGTCCACGAGATCCACGCCGTCAGCCGGGATGCCTCCGGTGTCCACCAGGCGGGCATCCGTGATGTGAGTCTCCGGGCGCTCACGATATCGAACAAGCGAGGCCGGGTCCGCTTCATCCCTCATCTGACGGCTGTACGAAACCCCCAGGTGCAGTGCCTCTCGCCCCTCATCGGCAGTGATCGGTGCGCCCGTGAGCCGTGCCGTGATGTTGACATCCGTTGCATCATTGAAACCGTCACCGAAATCATCCGCATTGTAGAAGCCTCCCAAGGCCCAGTGCAGACGGCCGCCGAGCGCCGCGTCATAAATCATGACACCGGTGTTTCGACCCGGGGAAAAGGAGTTGGGCAGGCTTCTTTCCATAAAGGTGGTGTATTTACCGCTGGTCTGCTCTTCCAGAGAAAAAGGTTCCTTGAAATGGCCTACAAGGATGTGGCCCACGGCGGGAACATCCTTCAACCCCAGGTACATGTCCTTGAATGTCGAATCCCCCCCGGCGAAATCATACTGCGCCTTGAAGACAACGGAATCGTACAGGGTTCCCGAAACATACAGGCGTGCCCGTCGAAATTCGACCCCCTCTCCATCCAGTGTGTCCCCCTCAGCAGCCTCGATGCCGCGGTTGAACGGGTCATCGGCATCGACAAAGCCCCAGTCGAGCATGACGCTGCCGCCGAATTTGATCGCAAGCTGCTTGTCAGGGCTGACAAAATTGACCCCGTGATCCCAGAAGGATTGCAACGCTCCCCCGGTTGCCTTTTTCTCTGGTTCTTCCATGTCCTTGGCTTCAACGGTTTCCTCCGCCTCTTTCATTTTTTCTTTCCGGGCCTTTGCCATCAACTCCTCATACTGCGCGTCAGTTATCTGACCTCGGGTCTTCAAGATGCCCAGGATCTCTTCCACGATGCTCTTTTCATCGGCACGCGCCGGTGAAACAGTCAGGAGGCTCCCGACCAGCGAGAGCGTAAGAAGTGTTTGAACAACAAGATTGAAACGAAACCCATTTTTCGCGATTATTCTCATCCTCTCCCCCTTTCCACAAGAGTCCGGCTGATTTTTCAGATGGAGGCGCTGTCCGGTCTTGGACGGCCAAATTGAGCGCCATAAAGATTTGTGCCGATGCGGGGGCAAATGTCAAGGGGTCTTCCCAAAACCAGGAAACAGCTGTTATACCATTATGCATGAATTAACTTGTCTTGATGGAAGAAGAGGCCTGCATCGCCTAGCGACGGCAGAGGCTTGTTCCAAAGGGGCTGCGATGCGGAGGGGACGCCCTTGACTTATTCACTTGACTCGTTTTGGGATGGCCGGTTAAGGTGCAGCACGATGCCAAGAAAAGCCCGCACAGACGTCCCTGGAACCCTGCACTCCATCATTTTACGTGGAATAGAGGGCAGGAAAATATTCAAGGACGATACAGACCGATACGCCTTTGTCAATCGTCTGGGGCCGCACGATCGGCTTCCACCGAAGGCATGACAGGCGAGGACATGTCTTTCAGAACCGGGCGTCCCCGTGAAAAAGCTCAGCAAGGACCTCAAGCTGTTTGACGTCTTCTGCATCGCCAGCGGGGCGATGATCAGCTCAGGCCTTTTCGTCCTCCCCGGAATTGCGCACGCCCAGGCCGGCCCCGCGGTGGTTTTCAGCTATTTTCTGGCCGGCCTGCTCGCCGCCACCGGCATGCTCAGCGTGGCAGAGATCATAACAGCCATGCCCAAGGCCGGGGGCGACTACTTTTTTATCACCCGCACCATGGGGCCGGCCGCCGGGGCGGTTGCGGGACTGCTTTCCTGGTTTTCCCTGGCCTTGAAGGCGTCCTTCGCCCTGGTGGGCATGAGCGCCTTTCTGGCACCCCTGCTGAATGTCGAGCCGCTGATTGTGTCTCTTCCCGCGGCCGTGGTCTTTACCGGCCTGAACCTGGCAGGCGTTCACCAGGCCAGCAGGCTCCAGTCCATACTCGTTGTCGGGCTGCTCTCGTTCATGTCCCTGTATGTCTTCCTGGGCGCCCGGGCCATCAACTGGGAATACTTCGAGCCTTTCACCCCGGAGGGATGGCCCGCCGTCTTCTCCACGGCCGGTCTGGTCTTCGTATCCTACGGCGGGCTCCTCAAAATCGCATCGGTCGCCGAGGAGGTCAAGGATCCGGGCAGGGCGATCCCCCTGGGGATCGTCTCAGCCCTCCTCGTGGTCGGCCTTTTTTACGTGAGCATGGTCTTCATAACCTCCGGCGTGCTGGGCCCCTCCGAGCTTAACAACTCGCTCACGCCCATATCCGATGGGGCACGGGCCTTCTGGGGCCCGACAGGAGGTGTTGTGATGGGCGTGGCCGCAGGTCTTGCGTTCATATCCACGGCCAATGCCGGCATGATGGCCGCCTCGCGCTACCTGCTGGCCCTGAGCCGGGACGAACTCATCCCGGCCCTGTTCGCAAAAGTGAGTCCACGCTCGGGCACTCCCTACAACGCGGTCATCACAACGGGACTGTTTGTCATGGGGGCCCTCTTCCTGGAGCCACGGGTGCTCATCAAGTCGGCGTCCACCGTGCTCATACTCACCTTTCTGCTGAGCAACCTCTGCGTCATCGTGCTGCGCGAGTCCCGGCTGTTGAACTACCGCCCAAAGTTTCGCGCCCCCTTGTACCCATGGAATCAGATCGCGGGGGTTTTCGGGTGCATCCTTCTCATCATGGAAATGGGCATGGAGTCCCTTCTGATCAGCCTGGTCCTCATCCTGGGCGGAATGACCTTTTACTGGTTTTACGGGCGCATCAAGGCCACGCGGGAATTCGCCCTCCTGCACCTCATCGACAGAATCATGGACAGGAACCTGACCGGGGGGGTCCTGGAATCCGAGCTCAAGGAGATCATCCGTGAAAGGGACGAACTGTGCGAGGACCCCTTCGAGGAGGTGATGAACCGGGCCCTGGTTCTTGACTTCAAAACCCCGCTCCACCGGGACGAGTTCTGGCATCTGATGACCCAGAAGGTCGCTGACTCCCTCAGCTTGCAGCGTCAGGTGCTGAGCCGGGCCCTGGAGGAAAGAGAACTGGGGCAGGCCAGCGAGATCATGCCCGGCGTCGCCGTGAGCGACCTGATCGTTCCAGGCAGCGATTTTTTTGAACTGGTTGCCCTTCGCACCGTCCCCGGGATCGACCTCCTTCCCCGGGCAGCGTCCGTGGAAGCCTTTTTCATGATCCTGACGAGCCCGGACAAACGAAATTCCTATTTGCGCACGCTGGCCGTTCTGGCACAGATAGCCGGAGATCCGGCCTTTGAAGACAGCTGGCGCAAAGCCCTGGACGAGGATCGCCTGCGCGACGTCCTGCTGCTCACCGAGCGAAAGAGAGTCTGCCCGGTCCCCTCATACTTGTCAACGGGCCCCTGACGGCGGGGGGGCTGTTTTCAGGATGCGGGTGACGCCATCCAGACAAAGGCCTCCCTGTTCTTTTCATTCCCGATGATTGCCACCAGGTCATCCGGCAGCAAAACAAAATCCGCATCGGGATTCGCCTTCAATTGTTTTTCCCGGACAACACCCACCACGGACGCACCCGTTCGTTTCCGGATTTCGCTTTCACCTATCGACTTATTCGCAATGGGGCTTTTTTCTTCTAACCGCATCCACTGCAAATCAAATTGTTGTTCGGCATTTCTCAGCTGGGAGAGCAGTTGGTAGTCCTCGCTCCGGTCACACAGATGGGAGTAGATTTCCCGTCGAAGAGCGCCCGTGTGCTGGTAGACTTCGGTCGGTGGGACCCTAAGGCACAGGAGAGACTGACACGCCATTTCTATGCCCGCCTCAAATTCGGGAATGACAACCTCCTTGACCCCCAAGTCCTTGAATATCCCGAAAGAATCCGGTCCCGGTGTTCTGGCTATTATCTCAAGCCGATCGTTTAACTTTTTTGCATGAACCACAATCGATCTTGCCTCGACAAACCCGGGGATGGTCAAAACCAAAAGCCTGGCATTCTTGATTCCGGCCGCCTCAAGAACGATTTCCTGGCCGGCGTCGCCATAAACGACCGCCATTCCAGCCTCCCTGGCTTTTTCGAATCGCCGGTGGTCAAGGTCGATGATCACAAACTGCATGTTTAAACGCTTCAACACCTGCGCTATCTGAAAGCCCACACGACCTCCGCCGGCAATTACGATATGATGGCCCATCCCGGCATCGGAGATGTTCGACGTTTCGAGGGTTTCATGCCTGAACCAACGCTTCTTAATTTTGTATATCCTTGAAGTCTGGCCTGAAATCAGGGGCGTGAGCACCATCGTCAAGATGGCGGCTGTCAGCACCAACGAGTAGAGATCGCTCCCGATCGAGCCAGTGGACAAACCCACTTTTGCCAGGACGAATGAAAACTCGCCGATCTGAAACAACCCGAGGGCAACGGCGAGCGGAATGACATTTCTATATCCAAAGATCCATGAGAGAAATGAAAAAATAAGCCCTTTGCCTGTCGCCACCGCCATCACCAAAATGATGACTTGCCAAAAATTGTCCAATAGGAAGGCCGGATCAAAGAGCATTCCGACCGATGTAAAAAACAGCAGCCCGAAAAGATCTCGAAGAGGAACAATGTCGCTCAAGGCCTGATGACCATAGTCCGACTCGCTCAGAACCATTCCGGCGACAAATGCCCCGAAGGCAAAAGACAGCCCCACAATGTATGTTAAATAGCCCACGCCCAGGCCTATAGCCGTGATCGCGAGCAAGAAAAGCTCTCTCGAACCGAGCTTTGCGATGTGCGCCATCAAGCCGGGCAACAGTCTGGTCCCAAGCAACAACATCCCCGCAATGAACGCACCTGCTTTAAGCACCCCAAAACCGAGAGCGGGCAGACCCACGGCAGGATTGTTCAACTGGGGAAGTATTATCATCATGGGGACAACGGCAAGGTCCTGGACTATGAGCATCCCGATCATCACCTTGCTCGAGAGGGTCCCCAGCCAACCCTGGCTCATCAGCGTTTTGAGAATCACCATGGTGCTGGAAAGAGATATGAGGGCGCCTAGCCACAAGGACGCTTTCCAGTCCCACTCCAGAAAGTGACCGATAGCCATACCCACCCCTATGGTCAGGGTAATTTGAATGGGTGTCCCTATGACCGCGATCATCTTAACCGGCTTGAGGTCCTTCAGTGAAAACTCGAGCCCGAGAGCAAAGAGGAGAAGCGCGACCCCGATCTCGGCGAGCAGTTCGATCTCGTGAATACTCGAGACCGTAAGTCCCCCCGTGTGAGGCCCCAGGATGATTCCCGCGGCGATATAACCGAGGATGAGAGGCTGTCCCAAACGTTGCAACAGGAGACCGCACGTAAAGGCGGCAACTATGAGCAGGATGATGTCGGCCGCTATACCCATTTTCCCTCTTTAATCCGGCGAATACAGGATAGACTTCAACCGTCCCGGCCCTCTCTCCAAGATCCCCCGGCTCGGGCCCGAGGCCGGTGCCTGCATCAATTAAAAGGCTGCAACCCTTTTTCTGCCGCCCTCCGCCTGCAGATAAAGCTCGTCGAAATAGATCTTGGAATCGGCCTTTGTCCACAGCCCCACGAAACCTTCCACCCGGTTTTCCGTCTCGAACATGAGGACGGCTTCCCCGTCCAGAAATCCCTCAATGCGCTTTTCGGAAACCCGGACGGAAAGGGTGTAGCTGTGGCCCGGCCGCACGTCTCGTTCGGCGGAGGCACGTCGGAGGCGCTTGCCCTCCTTGAACTCGAACAGGGCGACCTCGGACTCCAGGGCGTCCAGACCCAGCATGAAAAAGGAGCTCATGGACTTCAGGCCGAACAGTAGACCGCCCGTGTTGTTGATACAGCCGGCCTCGGGGGTGAGGCGCGCCTCGATCCAGGCATCGCCCACGCGGCTCTCCTTGAGTACGGCGATGGGAAAGTAGTGATAGGCGTGGATGCTGTCCAGGAACTGCTGATACCGGGATCCCACCATCCTGCCCATGAAATTCTTGAGGGAGCATGAGAGGCCGTCGCCGGACCGGGAGCCGTCTTGAAGGCATCGGATGCGGCCGTTCTCCTCGACCCTTGTCCAGTCTCCAGTGGGCGTGTAGAAATCGGGCAAGGGTTGGGGGGCCTGCTGCAGAAAGTTGTAGTTCCCGGAAAAAAACGAGGCCTTCATCTCTTCGACCGCCTCCGGGCCCTGGATGCCGAGATCCAGCAGCCTGCTGGAGGCGAGAAGACGGCCCAGTTGATCCAGCCCTTGCTCCATTCCCGAATCGTCGTCACCCTTCAACGTGGCATCGACCACGTCGCCGGAAACCTGCAGCACAAACCCCAGCTGCTCGAGCACCTCGCTCAAGAAACGGATACGCAGTGCGCGGCCGTGGAACGAGCCGGCGCCGCCGCCGAACTGAAGCGAGATGGTGTTGTCCTCGGGATTGTCGGTCCAGAGGACGTCGAGGGTGGCGTAGTGGTATCCGAACTTGATGCTCAGATTGAGATACTCGTAGGACAGGACCGCGTAGCTGGCCATCTGGGGCGGAGGGCCGGAGGTCATGAGGGCCATGAGGTTCCTGCTGTCGGCGGCCACGGTCCCTGCCCAGTTTATTCCCGGGTGCGAAAGACCCCGCCAGAGGGCCCGCATGGGCCGTGACACGATCGAACCCGGCCCGATCTCGTCACAGGTGGTCAGGTTCTCCTCGAGCCCGCCCCCCAGGTCGATGAAGTAAAGGGCCAGGGGAATGCCCGCCTTCATTTTCACGGACTCCACGCTGTCCGCTCTCTGCCCGGCAAGGCCGAACATCTCCTTGACCACTTTCTCGTGGCTGAAGCGAATGACGTCGTGAATGGTCCTGCAGTGCTTCGGTGTGAACGTGGGGGCTTCCGGGTCCGTGAGGTTCAGGGGGGAGATCAGGGCCAGGACGTCGCCAAGCTTCCGGCGGACAGGGCTCTGAAAAACCTTCTCACCTGGAAGCGAAGCGGAATCCTCCATCTCGGGCACCCGGCCGCCATAAACGGTTGCCGTGTCGGCCGCCATGGTGACGGTGCTTCCAGCCTCCAGGGCGGCTGTTGCGCCGCCGGTGTTCACGATCATCGGGATGCCGAACTCCCTGGCCACGGACGCGAGATGGCTTGCGACGCTCCCCAGGTCCGTGATGATCCCCTTGACCGAACCCGCCAGCCGGGCATAGTCGGGGGAGGCCGTCCTGACCACAAGGATCCCCCCGTCGAGGTCCTCACCGTCCCGGAGGGAGCCGGCCGTGACCACTCGACCTGACACAGTCCCCCTCGAAGCGGTTTTCCCCCCGGAAAGGAGCACCGGGTGGCTTTCCGGGTCGAACTCCGCCCGGGCCGCATCCTCCCTTCGAGACTGGGAGAGCCCCAGCGGGCGCGATTGGAGTATGAAGAGCCGCCCGGAAGGGTCCACGCACCACTCCACGTCCTGCGGCGAACCGAAGTGGTCCTCCAGCTTCAGGCTGTGGCGGGCGATGGTGCGCGCTGTCTCATCGTCGACGGCCGGGAGGTTTCCAGCCGCCTCTCCGGTCTCCTCGAGCCGTGTTCCCCCGCCTTCCTGGAGGACGAGCCGCTGCGGCTTGGGGTTGATTTCCTTTCGGGTGATGTCGAGGGTCCGGCGGTCCACGGAAAAGGTGTCCGGTGCCGCTTCGCCGCTCACCAGGTGCTCCCCCAGCCCCCAGACGGCGCTCACCGTCACGTCGGGCAAGGCCGGGTTTGACGGGTCCCTGGTGTAGCAGACGCCGCTCGCCTGCGCGTCGATCATGACAATGCCGGCCACGCACATGGGGGTGGCGCGGTCGTCCAGTCCGCATCGCGTGCGGTAGCGAATCGCCCGGGCCGAGTACTTGCTGGCCAGGACCTTCTTGTAGGCGTCCAGCAGCCCCTCCCTTCGCACGTTCAGCACGGTGGTGTACTGGCCCGCAAAGGATGCTTCCGTGTCCTCGCCTACGGCCGTGCTGCGCATGGCGAGGGCCACGCCCTTTCGGGTTTTGGACTCCAGGGCCTCGTAGGCCCCCTGAACGGCCTCGACCACCGCCGAGGGGACCGGTGCGTCCAGGATGAGCTGTTGCACCGCCCCGGCCTTTCGCTCCAAATCGGCCGGGTCCGAAAAGCCCACAGCGGCCAGCATCTCGTCCACGGGTTCCAGGAGGCTGTTCTGTTCCATGAAGGCCTGAAAGGCGTTGGCCGTGACGACAAACCCCTGGGGGATTGGAAGACCCAGTGCGTTGCCCGCCGTGGCGAGGTTGGTCGCCTTGGACCCCGCCATGGACACCAGGTCGGGTTTCAGGGCCTCGAGGGAAAGGACCAGGTCTCCCGCGGGATAAACTGGACTTTCGTCGAAAAGCCGTTCCGCCCGCGCGTCAAGATTCGAGCAGACCCCGGCAAGCTCCGAATACCTGCCTCCGGCAAGGCTGCTGAGGGCCTCGACGAGCCCCGCGCATGTCTCGAACAGGCTCCGGCAGTCCCGCTTCACTGCGGGCAGGGTGAAGGGTTCCACGTCCTGCTGGAGCCTCTCCAGGTCCGAGATGATCTGAAGGGCCTCGTGATTGTGGACCAGGAACTCCCGATACCAGCGGTATTTCTCTGCCAGCGTCCCCTCCAGGTTGACCAGCAGGCGACACGATTTTTCCTTGGAGAAAAGGTTTGCGATGTCCATGGCGCATGACTCCCGTAGATTTTAACTGCCGGCGCGCAGCAATGTGCGCCGCAACCACCCGAATGATTCACCGGGTCACTCGAACCCAAGTCCTCGATCATTCCCACAAGAATAGTAGATTTCAGCCCGAGATCAAATAAGATTTGACGCCGTGGACTCATCTTCATGTGAATATTTTTTGACCGACCGGCCGAAATGTGGTTTAATGATTATAGATACATCAAGCCATTACTGAACCGACACAAAATTCACCAGCCTTCCTTCGGTTTTTCCTGTTCACCCGCCGGACCTTTCTGAACCCCACGATCTGGTGGTTGCTGCTACGGATTCAAAAGTAAGGCGGCCCCGGAAGAAACCGACAGTGGTGCTGGGGTGGTTTTGACCATCTCCCGGAGACGAACGAATCGTCGTTCATCCTGGAGAGGGCGCAAATACGACCGGATCCTTCGCATAAGGTTTGGCGATGAAGGAATTCAATTTTAGAGACTTTCTGGACACCCATCGATCCAGGATCATCGAACAATGGGTCAGAAGGTTGCGGACAGAGGTGAGCGAGCAGTATTCCAACAGGCCCCGCGAGGAGCTTTTTGGCACGATCTCGGAGGCATACGAGGGTTACTATCAGATTCTGGTTTTCGATGAATACGGCCACATCAATAGATTCATAGATAAAATCGCCCGCATGCGTCTTGAAGCCGGATTCCCCCTCTCGGATGTGCAGAAAGCCTTTGAACTCTATGGTGATATCGTCATTCCGCTTCTGATCCAAGAGCCGGCCATCCACACCATTGAGAGTTTTTACACCCATTCCTGCAAGGTCGACCGTTGCCTGGCTTATACGATTCACTGCTTCAGCGATCGATTCCAGTCAATGCACCAGCAAAGGGAACGGCTCAGCGCCATAGGAGAGGCCGTGGCACATGTGACGCACGAGATCAAAAACCCCCTTATGCTGATAGGGGGTTTTTCGAACCAGGTATTGACGGCACTGGATCAGCAGGATGAAAAAATTGTTCGGAAATTACGAACCATTATCCAGGAGGTGGAACGTCTCGAGACCTTTCTAAAAGATATCGGGCGATTTGCCAAAGATATCCTGCCGAACAAAAAGCCTTTTGATGTGAATCAGATGATTCATCAAGTTGTGGGGCTTTTCGACAGCCAGTTCAAAGTCCAGGGGATTGACATCCAACTGAATTTGACCACTGTGTGCAGTGGTGTTGTCGCCGATCCGGATCAAATGGAACAGGTTTTTTTGAACCTCATAAAAAATGCCATTGAAGCCATGTTGGAAGGTGGGACTTTGTCAATAAAGAGTTACGATAAACCAAATAAAATTTGTATTGAAATCGCCGATACCGGTTGCGGGATTTCCAAAGAAAATATCGAAAGGCTAACAACGCCGTTTTTTACCACCAGGGAGCAGGGGACTGGATTGGGGCTTTGCATTTGCCAAAAGATCGTAACTGCCCACAGGGGCACCCTGACCATCTTCAGCGAAGGCCAGGGAAAGGGTGCCCTGGCCGCCCTCGAGATACCTGCCTCGTGTTGAAGCGGACCCCCTTCGGATATCCTGGTAGTCAAAAACCTGACATATTCCTCCCGCTGCCAAAAAATTTTCTCTATGTTTGATCATCACATTTTTCCATGAGATACCTAACCATTTGTTATCATAATACAAAATTTCTTAGGGTATATATGGCATTATTTTTGCATTAAATAAATTTCCGGGCATTTATCCAACTGATTCCAAGGAGGCCGTCATGAAAAAAATCCTCATTGTATCAGATGATGAATCCATCCGGATGTTCTACTCCGATGAACTCATGGAAGAAGGCTATGATGTCATCACATGCAGCGCCGGCCCTGGGATCAAAAAACTGATAGATGAGAAACGACCCGATCTCATTGTCGTGGACATCAGCCTCGAAAGATACGGCGAATTGAAAATTTTACAGGATATTAGAGATACCCGCCATGAACTACCGATCCTTGTATGCGCTGTCTATCCCCGATTGAAAGACAACCCAATGTCCGTTCACGCCGATTATTTCATCGTCAAGAGTTCAAAAGTCACTGAATTGAAATCAGGGGTTCAAATGGCCTTGGAAGGCGTTGTGCCATTCGACCCTTCCGGGACTGCATCCGATCCACTGCCGATGAAAAAAGTGTTTATGAAACAAACCAGTTTCGACTGGCTGGCGACTTGATCATCTGGGACCCTCAGCGATCGCGATGCGGGCTTTCCGGCCCCTGCAGAGACTCGTATCGGGACTATTTCAAAATGCCACGAAAGCGCCCCAGACACCACTTCAATACACCTCATCGCTTCCATTTGGCTGATTCAGCAAGAACAGTTTCAGGGATGCAAGCGGAATAAATCGTTTTTGAGTTTCCAGAAACAAAAAAATGGTTTATTTTGTCTTTGTTGCGGACAATTTTCATACCAAAATCCTGTATCAGTGCTACGGAAAAAGAAAAGAATGAGATGACGCTCAGAAGACAGGCGTCCTGATCGCTGTCGAGAGCCATCCTTGTGATAGCCTGTTCAAGCACATTGCAAGAGGGGATAAATGCGCCATGCCGGCCGGTTCACGGTTCGAAGCGCCAGGGGTTGTCATCCGGTTTGCTTTGCGTTTCTTCGGTTGGATGCTCGGGTTCATGGGTGGATTCAGTGTTCTCGCCAGCCTGCTTTCCATCGCAACAGGTGGAGAAAGTTCGTTCGCAGGTCTTATCGCCGGAGCGGGGATGCTGACAGCCGGGGTGGTCCTGCTCAGGATCTCCGGACGAATCAGTTCATTGCTGCAATCACTTCGCCATGCCTTGCGGGCGATCCCTGTGCCGCCGGCCGTGAGGTGTAGACAAAGACAGAGCACTACTGCCTTGTCACAAAGGACGGGAAGGAGGTGCGGCACGCCTCCTACATGGCGTTTCACCCCGACGGCAGCCGGAAAATCGAAGGCGAATACACGTACGGTCAGAAAACCGGCGTTGCTTAGAAGAAAAGAGCAAGTCTCGAACGCTTCGGAGAAACCTTCGGGGTACGGTGTTGAAAAAAATTAGGTCTGAACTAGGAGAAGTGTAAATTATATATACAAAAGAGTCAGCCTGGGCCAGCTGTGCCGCGGCAGTCGTGGGCATACAGGTGGGGTCCGCCATTGTGGCCACGCGTTTCGTCATCAACCAGACCCACCCCTGCACGCTTGCCTTTTTTCGTTATGCTATTGGGACTGTCTGCATTTTTATCCCTCTGATGGCGGCTGCCCGCGTCCCCTTTGCCAGGCGGGATCTCCTTCCGCTGAGCCTCCTGGGCATCGTCCAGTTCGGGGTGGTGGTCGCACTGCTGAACTTCGCCCTGCAGTTCATCCCCTCCGGCCGGGCGGCCCTGATCTTTGCCACGCTCCCCCTCCAGACGATGATCATAGCGGCCTTTTTCGGCTACGAGCGCCTGACCCTCGCCAAAAGCGTGGGCGTCGTCCTCACCGTCATCGGGGTGGGGTTCGTCATCGGCCAAAATGTATTTGGCGAAGCGCAGGCCCGGGGGTGGATGGGAGACGCGGCGGTTTTCGTCAGTGCTTTTTCCGCGGCATTCTGCAGCGTGCTCTATCGCCCCTACCTCCAGAGGTATCCGACGCTCCAGGTCAGCGGCTTCTCCATGATGGCTTCCGTTTTCTTTCTGGCCGTTCTGGCGGCTCGCGAAGGTCTTTTCAGCACTCTTCCCCATTTCACCCCGGGAGGCTGGTCTGCCGTGCTCTTCATCGGGATCAGCAGCGGTGTGGGCTACTACCTGTGGCTGTGGGCGCTCAACCACACAACACCCACAAGGGTCACCATCTTCCTGGCCCTCAACCCGATCACAGCGGCAGGTTTGGGATTTCTTTTTCTCGATGAAAAGGTGACCGACAGCCTCCTGATCGGGATCGCATGCGTCGTCCTGGGCCTTGGCGCGGCTGTTTACGGCCGTTCCTCGTCATGACGCCGTGCCCCGTCAGCCCGATTTTCGAACCGCGGGATCACACGCTCCGCTCAATACAGTTCCCCGGCCGCCTTGCAACGGATGCACCTGGCCCCGCCGCGAAAAAGGCTCCCTCGGCTACTCATTACAGTTTCGCCGCAGGTCCAGGTGAGCAAGATTTGAAAAGGCCTTAATCATTCTCCTCTAAATCGAAGCATTACAATGACACTTATTCCTGAAAATAAGAGCCACAATGCTCCAGGGATGGGGACAGATGAGACATTGACCGTTAAGTTATCAAGGAAAGTATCTGAGCTAAAAGGTGCGCCAGGCTGCTGATCAAAAATAATGCTGGAAATATTTGATCCTGTAAAGCTTATTGTCTGCCATGTACTTCCTTCATCATATACAGTGTCTATAAGTTGGTCATTGAAATCGTATGCACGAAGTCTCATGTAGTCCGTGTCGCCGCCACCATCACCCCATACAGCACTAATGGTACCATTTACAGCAATTCTACTTGTGCTTTCAGCAAGGTTAACAAATGTTAGCTCAATAGGTGCATTAAACCTCAAATATGAGCCTTCGGCCCAACCGCTTGGATCCGTTCCATAAATACCTCGTCTTCCACCATCCAGCCCGAATGTTACATATCCCATATTTGAACTAAGCAATATACCACTCGATTTAAATTCGTCATCGATATGAGTATAGAATGGATATTCTTCGCCTGTTATAACAAACGCAGATACGTTAGCGACCATTAAATTAACGGCAATCACACATAACCCATAAGTGAATAATTTTATATAAAAATTTTTCATTTTTTCCCTCCATATTTATGTTATTTAGGCTGCTCTTTAATCAATTTACATATTTAGGCCAAAATTATCAAATGAATATGACAATTACAGGAAATCAATCAATATTACTTATTAAAATATATCTTTTTAGATTCACGATTTTCTTTCACCATAAATCCCTCCTTTCCAGTTTTTGTTGAAGAAATGTGAATACAATGATTATTGATTCACACTCATCCTTCTTGAATTAATAGGAAGATGCTGTCGGAGGATAGAGCAAGAACAATGCCCTGAAAAAAAGCTCCATCCATTGACAAGAAAAGGAAAGGGGATCCGTGACAGTGAATTCCCCCCCAAAAGGGCTGATCCTTTTTCGAAGATGTTGTGTGGGATCACTCAAATAAGTCGATATTTAAGGAGGTTGCAGGAGTCTTTGGATCCTGCCTTTCTTTCTGCCGAGCTTTCAGTCCCGCATGCGCAGGAGACGTAAAAAGCTGTCTTGCAACGCCCGTTTGATCGCCCCGGTCAAAGGTGCCAGCCATGTCAGACAGGGTGATCATCTCTCATCTTGATAGGCTCTCGAGAATCAACCCTGTCATTATGAAAGGCTGCGGGCATTTGCCTCGTAACCGATATGGGGTTTTTCCTTGGCGGGAAATATTTTGTGTGGGAGAGAAAGGGGACGGCCGCCGGAGGCTGGCTTTTCGAACCGCAAGAACCGGCTCCTCTCAGTCAAGATCCACCGCCGCCTTGCACTGGTTGCACTTGGCTGCCCCGCGAAACAGCTTGTGGCCGCACTCCGGGCACACATACCTGGCCTCCTCGTCCTCCATCCACTTCCGCGTGCCCACCTCGCGCCAGTGTGGGATGGCCCGCATCATGACTTTTTTCCCGATGGTCATGGGGAACTCCTCTATGCGGGCGCACGGGAATTCATCGCACTGATGGCAGCCCTCGTAGCCTTTTTCCTGAACGCAGTTTCGAATTTCGCACTGGGCGCAGTGCATGAAAAGATCGTCGGACAGGCAGCCGCCGCACTTGATGTCGTCCGCGGTCAGGTTTTCCGCCCCGGGCAGCGTCCCCTTTCCCGGCACCTGGCCCTTGTACAAGGCCACAAGCCGTTCCTTGAACTTCCGGTTGTCGTCCCGGCCGGCGATACGGATGGCGCACACACCGCAGTAAAGACCGCATGGGGCCGCAAAAGCTGGATTGATTTCCATTTGTTTCTCCTTTCCAGGGGTCCCGAATCGGCAGGACCTCAAAGCCCTTCAATGTAGCTCTCGAATGTCGAACTTCCGGTGGAAAAGTACCTCCCACCCTCGTCCAAGCCCACATCCCCGCAGTGGACCAGCAGCTCACAGTGGCTGACCACCTCGTTCAGGGCCATGGGGCGGCCGAAACCCTCCAGCAGGCCGGGATCGAAGTGGCACTCGGCAATCTCGTCGGCTGTCCTTGGACCGCTCGACAAGATCCGGAGGATGTCGCCGCACCTCGAGATGTGGTGGTTGATCAGTTCGTCAACCCTCTCCCCCAACGAAAATCCGTTCCAGCGATCGTTGAAATAGAGTCGATGCGCCGGAAGGACCCGCAGGTCCGGGTGAAGGAGCGACATCGCCCGCAGCTTCTTGAGCGACCGAATGTACCTGCGGAGGCCGAAGAGGGCCTGGGGATCCGGGTAGTCCGGCCCGAGGACCCCTCCCACCGCCTCGTACATCGCCTCCCTTGTGGGCCAGGGCGTGATCCCGGGCAGAACGATGTCCCCCACGAGAATAGCCTCTTCTCCCAGTTGGACCGCCAGGCAGTCCGGGCTGTGGCCGGGCAGGTGGTGAGCCTGGACCTGGGGACCCAGGTTCCCGTTCTCGATCCCCTCCACCTCGAGACTCTGGAGTACCTCGTGGTACCGGAGGCAGTACTTCGAAAAAAACCACTCCGGCATGAAACAGTGCCAGCACTTTGCCGGGAAAAGCTCCTTGTGGCCGCGAGGGGCCTGTGCCGGGTGCCTGCGGGCAAGGCGCTCGTAGACTGGGTGTGCCTTGACCAGCAGGCTGGTCGACTTCACGAGTTCCCCCAGCCCCCCGTCGTGATCCTCGTGGCCGTGGCTTATGAGAACGAACTCCAGGTCCCCGGGCCTTATTCCCGCTGTATCCATCATACGGAGGAGGTTCGCCCCCTGGCCGAACCGGCCGGAGTCCACGAGAAAGGTCTTGTCGGCACGCACCACATAGTTCCACGTGGGCCCCAGGTCCCAGTGCCCGCCGTAGAAGTTCTTCGTGGGAAGCCCACATATCTCCAGCCCCGACGGCAGCCGGAACTTCACCACCATGCCATTGCCGCCGGCGTCACCCTTTTGAAGTATGTCCACTCGTTCCATGTGTGTCCTTCCAACCGGGCAGGTTCACCCCCGCACCGGTTTTCGATCTCCTTCATCTATGCGTAGTCCGCGTCCTCTGCTTGCAGGGTCCGGGACCGGACCCCGAATACGCGCTTCACGTCCTCGAGGATCACGTAGCCGCTGGGTATGAGGAGGAGCGTGATGCCGGTGGCAAAAAGCACCCCGAAGCCCAGGCTGACCGCCATAGGAATCAGGAACCTGGCCTGGAGGCTCTTTTCCAGGATCATGGGCGTGAGCCCGGCGAAGGTCGTGAGAGACGTCAGCAGAATGGCCCGGAAACGCATCCGGCCCCCGAGCACGATGGCCTCTTCCGCGCCCATGCCCTTTTCCCTGAGCCTGTTCGTGGCGTGGATGAGCACGAGGGAGTCGTTGACCACCACCCCCGCCAGGCCCACGATGCCGAAGAGGCTCAGGAGGGTCAGGTTGAGCCCCATGATCAGGTGACCCAGGACCGCGCCCACCACCCCGAAGGGAATCGCCGCCATGACCACCAGGGGCTGGGAAAAGGATCGGAACGGCACTGCCAGGAGGGCGTAGATCCCGAAGAGGGCGATGGCCAGACCGCTGAACACGTCGGCCAGGCTCTCCTGCTGCTCCTTGCCTTCCCCCTCCATGCTGGTGCGGAGCCCCGGGTGGCGCGCCGTGAGCTCCGGGATGACCCGGGTCATGAGGTCCTGGCGAACCTCGTTGGCGTTGGTTTTGCTTTCGTCCACGTCTGCCGACACCTTGATGACCCGGCGCCTCTGGGACCGCTCGATGGTTGCGTAGCCCCGCTCCATCCGCTGCTCGGCCACCAGTTCGAAAGGCACCTCGGCCCCTTCCGGGGTGCGGATCCGCATGTCTTCCACCGTCCCCAGGGAGCGCCGCTCCGCGTCCGGGTACCGCACCAGGACCTTGACTTCATTTTGGTCCCGCTGGAAGCGAAGGGCCTCGGCCCCGTAAAAAGCGTGGCGCACCTGGCTGGCCAGGTCGTCCAGGGTGATCCCAAGGCTCCTGGCGGCGGGTTTCAGCGTGAGCTGCATCTCATTCTTCCCCGGCAGAAAGCTGTCCGCCACATCGAACACCCCGGGATAGCGCTTGAGCTCCTCCTTGAGCTCGTCGGCGGACTCGAGGAGTTTTTCGTGATCCCCCAGGGACAGGTGGATCTCCACGGGGTTTCCGGCCCTGAAGAGCGCGCTCTCGAAAGTGATGGATTCGGCCTCGGGGACAGGCCCCAGTTTTCCGCGCCACATCCTCGTGAGCTCCGAGGCCCGCATCGAGCGCTTCTCCCCTTCGAGGACCTGGACGTACACTTGGGCCAGGTGACCGCCCGTGTCCGCCGATCCGCCGTGGGGACCGCCCCCTGCAAGGTGCCGCCCCACCTGGGCCGCGCTGTATTCCAGAAGGGGCTGGGCCCCGGGCGGCCGTCCCGCGTCCGCCTCGGCAAGGGCGTCCCGCGCCGCGCGCTCCATCCGGGCGACCACCTCAAGGGTCCGCTCGAGCGGGGTGCCCACGGGCATGGTCAGGGAGGCGATCAGGGTGTCGCTTTCGAGCTTCGGGAAAAAGGTGAACTTGATCCAGCCCGCCTTCCACACTCCGGCCGTGAGCAACAGGGAGGCGATGCCCACTCCCACGACCGCGTAGCGCCACCGGACGCACAGGGCCACCGCAGGTGCGTAGCATTTTCGAATGAACCACTTGAGGGCCCTCGACGCCGCTTTCTCCTTCCGGGCCGTCCCACCCCCCGCCAAGCGCCTGCTCCGGCTCCTCTCGAGGTGTGCGGGGAGTATGAACAGGGATTCGATGAGGGATCCCATGAGCACCACGATGATCACCAGGGGGATGTTACGCATGACATTCCCCATCATGCCCGAACCCAGCAGGAGCGGGAAAAAGGCGACCACCGTGGTGAACACCGCGAAAACCACCGGGTGCCCGACCTCGACCGCCCCTTCCACGGCCGCGGGCAGGGACCCGTAACCCTCTTCCTGCTTGCTGAAGATGTTTTCCCCCACGATGATGGCGTCATCCACCACGATGCCCAGCACCATGATGAACGCGAAGAGCGAGATCATGTTGATGGAGACGTCCAGGTGGGGCAGTACCCAGAGACCCGCTGCAAAGGATATGGGGATCCCCAGGGTGACCCAGAAGGCGAGTCGCAGGTCCAGGAAAATGCCCAGGAGGATGCTCACGAGCACGAGACCCATGGCCATGTTCTTGAGGAGGAGATTGAGTCGGCTCTTGAGGATCTCCGAGCGATCCTGGTACAGGCTCACGGACACCCCCGCAGGCAGTGTCCCCCGCAGCTCTTCCACGTATTGCTTGACCGTGGCCGCCACGTGGAGCGCGTTCTGGTCCGCCACACGGTAGACCTGGATGATGGCCGCGGGCTTGCCCTGGAAGCGAGCCCTGATGTCCATGTCCTCAAAACCGTCCCGGAGTCGGGCGATCCGGCCCAGGGTCACGACGGTCCCGTCCGGCTGCGTGATGACCGGGATGTCCCTGTAGTCGGCCGCATAATAGCGCCGTCCCTTGGTGCGGATCAGGATTTCACCGGCATCCGTCTTCACGCTCCCGGCGGGCAGGTCCAGGCTGCCGCGCCTGACGGCCTGGGCCACCGCGCCCAGGGTCAGGCCGTAGCGACGCAGGGTTTCCTCTGAGACCTCCACGTGGATCTCGGGCTCCCGCATGCCCGAGATCTCCGCCAGCGTGATCCCCTCGAGGTTGGTGACGTCGTCCTTTATGCGCTCGGCCAGATGCTTCAGGGTGCCTTCCCCGGCGTTCCCGTAAACGGCGAGGCTGACCACCTGGGTCCTCCTCGTCACTTCCCTCACCACGGGCTCCTCGGCCTCCTCCGGCAGGGTTGTGATGCGGTCCACCTCGGCCTTGACCTCGTCCAGGAGCTGCTGGAGGTCCCAGTCATTCATCACCTCGATGGTGACGGCCCCGAAGCCCTCGCGGGCCGTGGAGTCGATCTGTTCGATGCCGGCAAGGCCCGCCACTTTCTCCTCGATAAGACGGACGACCCCCTCCTCCACCTCGGACGGGGACGCGCCCCGGTAGATCGTGGTGATCTGGATGCGGTCCAGCGAGGTCTCTGGAAAAACCTCGATCTTCATGGTGAGGGCCGTCACCACGCCCGCGAGCAGGAGAAACATCATGAGGAGGTTCGCCGCCACATGGTTCTCGGCAAACCAGGCCACCGCCCCTTTCATGACATCTCCTCTTTGCTCTCCACGACCGTGCGCACGGCCATGTCGTCCACCGCCGTCTTGAGCCCGCTCACCGCGACGAGTTCGCCCGCCTCGAGTCCGCCGCTCACCATCACGTCGTCCCCCTGCACCCTTGCCACCTCGACAGGCCGGAAACGCAGCCGCCCAGCCTTCACGACCCAGACAACCCCCCCCTGCCGGAGGGCGGCCCTGGGTATTCTTACGGCGCCCGGCAGCGGCTTTCCCAGGATGTCCACGCTGACGAACATGCCGACCGCCAGCGGCGGGCGCGTGGCGTAGGGGTCGTCCACGCCCACCACCACGTCCAGCATGCGCGTCCTCTCGTCCAGGCGCCCCTTGCTGCGCAGCACCCGGCCCTTCCAGGTACGCTCCTCACCGGCAAGACGTCCCCGGACCACCACCTCGGCCCCGCGATCCCCCCCATTGGTGAAACCCGGGATCTCGAACCAGGCGAGGTCACTCGACTGGAGCGGCACGACCACCTCCGCGGAGTCCGTCCCGTAGAGGGTCCCGAGGCTCTGCCCAGGGGTGACGACCTGCCCCGTGTCCACGTTTTCCCTGCTCACGCGACCGTTGAACGGGGCGTGGATCTCCGTTCGCTCGAGGTTGAGCTCGGCCCGGCGAAGCTCCGCCCTCTGGGCCGCCAGCTGGGCCCCGGCCGCCTGGAGCTGTGGCTTCTTGACGAGCAGAGGCGGCGGCTCGGACCCGGCGGAGTCCTTGTCCCTCAGGTGGATGCGCCACTCCTCCAGGGCAGCGGCCGATTCGGCCTTCAGTGTCGCAAGCTTGCTCTCGGCATCCTCCACCTTGGCCCTGGCCAGGGTGACGGCGAGGCGGTAGTCCTCCGGATCGATGCGGATCAGGAGATCCCCCCTGGTAAAGGCCCCCCCGTCCACCAGGGAGGGGGAGACATAGACCACCTCCCCCCCCACCTGTGGAATCATGTCGATCTGCCTCAACGGGGCCACCGTGCCTTCGCCCCGGATCACCACCGGTCCCGCGTTCGGCGCGGCGGGCACCACCCGAACCCCCGGGAGCGCGACCGGAGGCTTCTGCCGCTTCAATTCCTGCTTTGTCCCACTGAGCGCCTTGAAACCGAACGCGCCAGCGGCCACGAGGGCCACTGTGAGGAGCATTTGTGTCACTTGTCTTTTCGTGGGTTTCATAACCGGTTTTCCTGTAAAGGCGCCCCGGCGTCCATGAAGGGCCAGCCTCCCCCGAGGGCCCTGTGGAGCGAGACGCGATTTGTCGCAATGGCGAGGTCCGCGAGGACCACGTCCTCTTCAGCCTGGAACCGGGTCTGCACCGCCTCCAGCACGTTCAGATAATCCGTCAACCCCCGCCCGTAACGGCTTTCCGCCACCTCCTGGGTCACCCGCGCCTCGTCCAGGAACTCGAGGACCCGCTCCCGCCGCTCGATCTGCTCCTTGCGGGTGAGCAGCGCGTTTTCCACCTCGGCAAAGGCCTGAAGCACGGTCCGTGCGTAGGCGGCCGCGCCCTGGCGGTACCGGGCCTCGGCGGCGCGCTGGGCAGCCTTCAGGCGGCCCGCGTCGAACAGGGGGTGCGCAAGGCCCGAGGCGATGTTCCACAGCTCGCTCGCCGGATCGAACAGTCGGCCCAGGGTCTCGCTCGAATAGCCAAAGCTCCCGGTCAGGCTGATCCTGGGGAACCGGGCTGCCAAGGCTTCCCCGACCCTGGCGTTCAGGGCCTTGAGGTTTGCCTCGGCCGCGCGGATGTCAGGCCTTCGCTGGAGGAGAACCGACGGGACCCCTGGGGGCACCGGCTCCTTCACCCGGAAGGCCGACTCAGAAGGAGTTCGATCGTCATCGGTCGTGGGGTATTGCCCGGCGAGCACAGAGAGCGCGTGCTGGGTGGCACCGAGCTCCTGTCGAATCGGCGGGAGAAGCGCCTGAGCGCCGGCAAGGGCCCTTCGCACCTGCCTGACATCCAGGATGGAGGTCAGGCCTGACTCATACCGGCGTTCCACCAGGGCGAGGCTCTGCTCGTAGTTCCCGATCCTTTGCTCTGTTATCTGAAGCCGCCGCTTGAGGGCCTCCGTCTGGAGATAGAGAGTGACGGCCTCGGCGGCCACGCCCTGGGCCACGGTCAACCGGTTTTCCTCGGCCCGCAGGAGGTCCTGCCTGGCCGCCTCCTCCGCCCTGGCCAGCCGCCCCCACAGATCCAGCTCAAAGGCGGCCGGAAGCGACAGGTTGTGGGAGTCCGTGGTCACGCGCTGCTCCTCCTGAAATACGCCCTGGAGGGTTGGGATGGCCCTTGTCACAGTCTGACGCCGCCTTCCGGCGCCGGCCTCGAAGTCGACCCTGGGAAACCGGTCCGCGCGGCGAGACGTCAGCGCGGCCCGCACTTCCAGGACGCGCGCGGCCGCCTCCTGAATGTCGAGGTTGCGGGCGAGAACATCCTGGACCAGGTCGTTCAGTTCGGGGCTGTCGAAGGCCTCCCACCAGCGACGTCCCGAGGCCGCCTCCCCGGCCTCCCCTGTGGACTGGAGCCAGCCGGACGGGACAGCGGTTTCCAGGTCCGGTTTTTTATATTCGGGACCCAGGTGGGCGCAGCCGAATGCGACTGTCATCAAGAGGATGAAAAACGACGAGGCAATGGGAAGTCCGACTCTCACGCTGTCCTCCTGCTCGGGTTGATTTCATCCGACCGCATTCCAGCCAGGGCGTGGCGGGTGATGTGGCGGATCAGACGGCTCCTGAAGTCTTCATCGTATGACCGCCCCGTGATTCGCATGACTGCGGTCCGGGCGAAATTGAAATAAAGGACGGAGGCCAGAAGGCTCATGATGCTCAGAAGCAGGTCTTCCTCTTCCACGGGCTGGACCGGCTGGGACTCTTTCAGGAGTAGCGCCACCTGCGAGATAAAGGGCATCATCATCTCCTGGGCCAGGAGATCGAAGGCCTCCGTGGGCTTGGCCATCTCCCTGGCAAGCAGCTGGTGGTGCCGTGTCCGCTCGTCGTCCGAGAGGGGGCCTTCGAGAAAGGCCCTGGCCAAGGCCTCCACTATCTCATCCGCGGAGGGGTTGCGCCGGCGGCGCAGGGCGTTGAAAAAGGCCCCCTGGATCTTCTGGGCCCTCGGGACGCAGCATTCCCGGAAGACCTCCAGGTAGAGGTTTTTCTTGGTGCCGAAATGGTAGTTCACCGCAGCCAGGTTGCACTCGGCGGCCCCGGTGATCTCCCGGATGCTCACGGCCTCGTACCCCTTCTCGGCAAAAAGGGCCTCGGCCTCCACCAGGATGCGCTCCCGCGTGACGACTGGACTTTCCGTTTCCATGGGACCTCCGTGGCTGTGTTTCAAACGTATGTATTAAACATTTGTTTGAATGTCAATACTTTTTGTGAGGCGCCCCGATTCGGGCAAAATTTCTTTTTGCGGGCTCAGGAGTTCAAATTATCGGAGGATCCAGCTTTGAAATTTAGCAGAAGCATAACAAAGAAGAGAATTCAATCACTTGGATAATTGTTTAATGTCCAGGATCTCCATGGTGTCCTGGACCTTGCCCTTGGGTAAAGCCTCTCCCTTGGGAGTGAACCGGTTGAACAGACCTTTATACTTATAGGCCCCTATGTCCGTGCCCCCGATGGCATAGATCATACCGTCAGGTGTCGCCACGGCCGCGAGTGTGGTCCGGGGACTGTTCATGTCAGGGCCCCTCTGCCATTTGTCCAGGACAGTATCGTAAATGAACAGGTCCCTCTCAGGCTGCCCCCGGCCCCCCTCCCCGCCCATCACATAGATCCTGTTGTCCGCCCCCAGCACCGCGGCGTGGCCGCATCTCTCCTCCGGCATCGGGGACCTCAAGGACCACGTGTCGGTGCCGGGGTCGTACACCTCGGTGGCATCGAGCACCGGCCGGGTCCCATCCAGGAGCACCCGGGCGCCTCCAAACGCGTAGATCTTGTCGTCAGGCCCCACCACGGCGGCAAAAAGAAAGCGCTCCGAAGACATGCGGGACCTGAATTCCCATTTCTTTTTCCCGGGCTTCCAGCGCTCCACGGCGTTCATAGAATGTGAAAAAGTCCGTGGTCTCTTTTTGCCGTCCATGCCTGGTTCCTCCCAGAGACCGCCAATCACATAAATCGTCCCATCCGAGGTGACCAGGGCCTCATGGTTGATGTGTGCATACTGCATGGGCGGAATGCGGGATTCATAGACTGTCCTTGTGACAGACCTCAAAGGTGTTTCAAAATCAATAAAGGGTTGTGCCTCTGACCACTTATTGTTGACAGGGTCGTATTCCAGGACAAGCTTCTCACCGTACTGATTCCATTCTCCCCGGCCGCCTGTCCAATAGATGAGCCCTTCTTTTCCCGTTGCTATGGCAACACCATCCCCCTGTCGGCTAAAGTCTGTGTTCCTCAATTTTTCTTTGTTCATATTTATGATATTTCCTTCCTGGCTTAAAGGAAGAATAATTTCATATATATCTTCTTTTTTTTCAATTTCTCGCATGCCTAACCATGAATCATTTTCTTTTTCATAGAAATAATATATATCATCGTCATTTGCCGATCCAGGCACCGGCTCCAGAATAATCCATTTATCATGACTTATATCAAAAGATATATTTGAATATCTTCCACTGTTATATTCATAAGGTATTTTGTAATCACACACAAGGCCACCCATGACATAGATATTGCCATCCTTGCCTAAGATGGCGTCATGGCCATATCTACTGTTGGGCATGGGTGGCCCATATTGCCATTCGCCCTCGGCACCTGCCGGGGAAACAGCAAAGGAGAATAAAAAGAGCGCGATCAAAATCCTTGATACCATAAAAAGCCTAGAAAACGAGACGCCTCTTTTCGCAATCCTCGAGATCCGTCAGAGGGACCCGAACAAAAGGTTAACGCCCTCCAAACCCGCCCGCCGGTAGCCCTTGGCGAACCGGACCAGCGTGCCTCATTTGTCCAATTCATGGATGTCCAGGACCTCCACGGTGTCCTGGACCTTGCCCGTGTAGAACTCCCTATTTTTGGGAATGAAAAGATTGAATAGATTTTTATACCTATATGCGCCTATATCCGTGCCTCCGATGGCATAGATCTTCCCGTCCGGAGTCGCCACGGCCGCGAACATGGACCGGGGAAGGTTCATGTCAGGGCCCCTCTGCCACTTGTCCAGGACAGGATCGTAGATGAACAGATCCCTCTCGGGCGGCCGTTCACCCCGGCCCCCAGACCCGCCCATCACGTAGATCCTGTTGTCCGATCCCAGCACCGCGGCATGGCCGTACCTCTCCTCCGGCATCGGGGACCTCGTGGACCACGTGTCGGTCCCGGGGTCGTACACCTCAGTGACATCGAACACAGGCCGGGTCCCATCCTCCCGGAGAATCTGCGCGCCTCCGAACACATAGATCTTGTCGTCAGGACCCACTACGGCCGCAAAAAGGAAGCGCTTGGACGACATGGGAGTTTTAAATTCCCATTTCTTTTTCCCAAAATCATAGCATTCCACGGAGTCCAGAACATATGGATGGATCCACTGAAAGTCGTCAGGATCCATGTATACTTCCTCCCAACGACCCCCCATGACATAAATCATCCCATCCGAGGTGACCAGGGCTTCATGGTCGATCCGTGCGAACTGCATGGGCGGAATGAGAGGTTCATAGACTGTCCTAGTAACCGCTATGCAAGGTGATTTAAAATCGACAAAGGGTTGCGCCTCCGGCCACTTCTTTTTGACGGGGTCGTATTCCAGGACAATCTTCTCGCCGTGCCTGTTCCATTCGCCCCGGCCACCTACCCAATAGATGAGCCCTTCTTTTCCTGTGGCTATGGCAACCCCGTCCCCCTGCCGGCCAAGGTCTGTGTTCCTCAATTTTTCTTTATCCATGTTTATAATATTTCCTTCCTGTTCAGGAGGAAGAATGATTTTAAATGTATCTTTCTTGTTCTTAACTTGCCTCATGATTAACCATGAATCCTTTTCTCTGTCATAAAATTGATATACACCACGGCTATTCGCAGCCCCAGGGACCGGCTCCAGAATAATCCATTTATTCTGACTTATATTAAAAGATATATTTGAATATGTCCCAAAATTATACTTGTCAGGCATACAGTAATCACACCCATAATAATCACACACAAGGCCACCCATGACATATATGTTGCCATCCTTGCCTAAGGTGGCATCATGAGCATATCTACTGTTGGGCATGGGTGTTGCATATTTCCACTCGCCCTTGGCACCTGCTGGAGAGGCAAGAAACACCAGCAAGCTTAAGAACACAAATTCCCTCAAAATCATAGGTGTTCCTGTTGACCCGATTCCGGCATCCCAAAGTCGGCAGCCGGTATAAGGTTGATTTTGTTTTGACCCGGTTTGAGAGCTACAATAGAAAGACTAACGCTTTCGATTTCATCACTTTCATTGAAATTAGTTACAAGAAGCACCTCCTCGGATCCAACATCGGCTGAGTTGCCATAAATTAATTGCCGCTGAGTGACATGTCCGTTGTGATCAACGGAGTTTCCATAAATATGGTATCGGCCATGTTTATCTCGACCATAGAGAACGGGAACAAAGGCGTCGCAATCCCTCCCCCAGACGTTGTATTCCACTCTGCACTCGAATGCGGCGGCCTTGATAAATCCGGCAGGGTATTTTTCAATACTTGAACTCACCAACTCCGAGACCACCCAATCAGAAAAACCCCTTATTATTGGTGTTTTTACATTTTCGTACTGATTAATTCTGTAGTTTTCGGTTCCGAAATTTTTGTGGTTAAAGTGGGCCTCACATTCATATTTGACGGCATTTTCATTTACCATTAAAAGGGATGCATCTTCAGCATCAAAAAGACTGGAAGTTCTGCAAAAAACACTGTCCACAGGCACGACTCTATCGTTTTTCCCCAGAAGAACGGGGTGATCTAGGAAACCATCCGTGCCGGCAATCAAAGTCATATCCGCCATCGGAATACATGTTTTTGACTTGTTCAGCAGGTAGAGAGTAGGGTTTCCGCTGAAATATGGCAGAAAGGCATCGTCGTCATAGGGGAGGAGATCCGCTGTCCCCGGCGACCAAACGCCCGCGATGCTGTTGAGAGGTTCGAGATGTTTGACAAAATGATGTGTCCCGTGATTTGGTGTAGCCACGATGACCATATCATGTACCCCGCCATAAAGAGATTGAAAACAGCGTGATATGAGTCCCCCGGCACTGAAGCCGAATGTGTCCATATATGGGAACTCCCCATCCCCCTGACCTTCAAGCGCGTCAGGTTTCTTCCCTGTAATTCTTTTTTCAAGATATTGCTCAACCATCTCGTTCGCAATTTTAAAAATACCAGCTCGTGTGTTATAAGTCGCGAACATTGGACGATAAACACCATTGAATGAATTGATAATATCTTCAACAATATGCTTGAATCTAGGATCCATATTCGGATCCGTGTGATCCACATGTTGCCAAAGAGAATTCATATCCCATCCATGAATGATGAGAAGAGGCAGTGCATTTTCATTGGGCTTATTAATTTCATTTTCTGGATGGATAGCGGCCAGTATTTCATCCTTGTCATATATACATGCATTAGAAATTATTAATTTATTCGACAAGGCACCGGCTAACAGAAATAAAAATTTAATTCCGTAATTATCCGAAACACCAGGTAATAACGAAGCAAGAAGGAGTGGTTCTTTATAACCGTAATTCTTACTTATGGTATCACCCGTCTCGGTGACGCTAAAATCGAGAGCCGACACATGGGTGTTGTTGATCTCATCAACCGCCATTTCATGGGGTTTAACCCGCAGCACCGTCCAGTTTGTGCCATCCCAACAATAGGGAAAAACCGAGCTCTCCTCGATATTGAAGGCATCAACTTCGGATTCGAAATACCTGCCCGACACAACCACCCACCCCTGAACTGTCGGGACGGGCGCCCCCTCTATGGCAGGCTCTATGAACAACTGCGTGGCCTTGCCGAGCGCCTTGATCCCGTCCACTCCAAGCTCGGGGTCCAGCGCGAGATCTTCTCCCGGAAGGACATCGGGTCCACCGGCCGGGGACCCGAGGGTCACAATGGCGTCACCGCTCAAGGCGCCGGGCGGAAAGTGCACCATGAACCGCTTGTCGGGCGTCTCGACAGTTCCTCCTTCGGCCGCCACGATCCGTTCACTGGTGGAATCGGGCGGTGTGGGGTCCTTGGCATCAAGTTCTATGTCAAAGGTCGTGATCGTGGGCGTGGCGTGATCCCTGTCCGCCACGACAGCCGTTGTCCTTGAAGTCGAGGGGTAACCTGTTTTGCCGATCAATATCTTGACCAAACCCGCGGGGAGGCCGTTCAGCACATAACGGCCGTTTGTGCCGGTCGTGCCGGCGATGGACGACCCTTCCACCTCCAGAGCGACACCCGCCACGGGAGAGCCGCTCTCCCTGTCCGCGACCATCCCTTCCAAGGAACCGGTTTCGGGCTTGTGGATCAAGGTGCAGTCCGCCGTCGCGGCGCCTCCGTCCCCGACGACAATGTTGTCCTTCAAAACGGTGCCATAGGCCGGGTGGGAGAATGTGACCGTGTGGGTCCCCATGGGGACCCTGATCATCTTGTAGGTCCCGTCCCCTTCCGTCAGGGCCCCGAGGAGGCTGTTTTCACCCAGGGATATCCCGGCGCCGTGGATGGGGTCCCCCGTGTCCCCGTCGATCACCCGCCCTTCGATGACCCCTTCCCTGAGGCACGGCAGATTGAGGCTGAAGTAATCCGACGCACCGGGAACAACGGTCGGTTTGGTGTAAACCGCATCGTACCCCTCGGCCATGGCCATGAGGGTTATGGGCCCCAAAGGCAGGCCGGTGAGAGCGAACTCCCCGTCCGCATCCGTGGTTGCCTGGTTTCCATAGCTGTCCACCAGAACGACGGCCCCAGGTATGGGCTGCCCGCTCCTGCTGTCATAGACAAGCCCCGTGATGCTGGAATCGATTTCAGCGGGGTGGGTGACGCCGATCCTGGTGGGCAGGTAAAGATCCATTTCTAAAGGTTCTGTGTTGATATCGAACTTGACCGTCCTGTCTGCAAAACCCTCCTTGAAGACCTTAAAGGTCTGCCCGCCCATGGGCACGTTGAGGGAAAACGAGCCATCCTGGGCGCTCACCGCGAAGACCTCCGTCCCGTCGAGGGTGAGGGTCACCCCGGACTCGGGTTCAAGGGTCCTCGTGTTCGTCACTGTTCCATGGGCCTCCACCAGGTGGGCCGCATCGTGGAGGGCGACATCCAGGACATGGGTCTTTTTCTCCGGATAGTGAAGGCGCCCCGATCTGCTCAAATACCCGTCCGCGGAGACCACAATCTCCGCATTTGCGAGGTCCACTTCGTCGATCAGGTAGGCGCCGTCCGCAAGGGACTGCACTGTCTGGACGCCTAACGGATTCGAAACCGAGACGGTGGCCCCGGCCAAGGGGTCGCCGGTTGCGGCATCAAGGATCCTTCCTTTCAAACGAAAGGCCTCGGTGGTCATCTCGAAATCGACCGTGTACAGGGTGAAACCCTCGGTGAATGCGACCGGGGATGTCGCCGTAAAGTATCCTTCCTTTGAAACAACGATTTCCGCATCGCCCAGTTCGATCCCGGAGACATAATAGGTGCCGTCCGGGTTTGTTCGGGCGGTTTGTGTTTTCACAGGGTCCGCCACCGAGACGGTGGCGCCGCTCACGGGATTCCCTGTAGCCGCGTCCTTCACCGTGCCCTCGAGCCGCGCCGTGTGAAGGGCGGATTCCCTGTTCATGGCCATGTCCAGGACTTCGCATCGACCCGCATGGATGACCAGGGTTTTTTCTTCCCGCAGCCATCCGTCCTTGCTGAACGTGACGGCAACCGGGCCGGGTGTGACACCGCCGACCAGGTACCATCCGTTCGAATCGGTGAGTGTCGTCTGTGTCCTGTCGCTGTCTTCGATGGACACGGTGACTCCCTGCACGGGGGAAAAAACGGCCTCCTCCACGACCAGTCCCTGGACGAGGGGTTGCGCGGCCACCCTCACGGTCGCCGAGTCGGACACGGACAGGCCCCTGCTTGTCGCTGTTGCCGTGTACGTTGTGGTGGCGGCCGGGGAAACACTCAGGGAGCCGCTTTTGGAAACCAGACCGATACCGGGTTCAATGGAGCAGGACTCCGCGTCCGTGGACGTCCAGGCGAGGGTTGTGTCATCTCCCGGCTGGATCACTTCTGGATCCGCGGCTATGGAAACATCCAGCAGGGGGGTCTCGACAAAAACAGGCACCCTCACCGTGTCCGTTGTCCGCCCACCCGGGCCCGAGGCCGTGATGGTGTAGGTAGTGTCCACCTCCGGCGTGATGACCTGGGACCCGCTCGCCTCCACTTGGCCGATGCCTGGCTCGATGGTCACGGCCGTGGCGTGGGCCGACGTCCAAAAAAGCCTCGCAGAACCTCCTGTCAAGACATAGGCCGGACCTGCCTGAAGGCTCGCCTGGGGTGTCAGGGTTTTGAACTCGTTCAACGTAAAATCGACCTTCACGTTCTGCTCGTTGATGGTGCAGGCCTTTTCAGTCCCGCGCCCGTCAGGCAGTGTGGCTGAAACCGTGTACTCCCCGGGAGGCAAAAGCATGCCGTAGCCGCCGGCCGAGGCTGTCCGGGTGAAATATCCCGTTCCATGGGCAACGATCGCCACATTGCCCAAGCCTTCGCCGGCATCGTAGAGGCCGTTGGAGCTTCGGTCGTCATAAACCGCACCCAGGAGAAACGACTCCGCGACCTCGGACGATGCCCCATAATCGCAGGTGAACATGGAGGCATGTGGATAGCCGTCGTATTCACCGTGCGCTGCGCCAAGCCCTGCTTCCTTGAACCGATTGTCGAGAATGTTCTTTCTGTGGCCACGGCCCTCCTCTTCTTCGTCGATGAAAAGCATGTCATGGAATCCAAGCATCACCGACAAGTCGTCCCGGGGCTGATTGGAGAGCGCCGCCGCCAAGTTCTCACCCATCTCTGCAAAAAGGAATCCCTGGGCCGCCACACGACCCTGGGGACCTATGCCGTCCGGGTTGTCATGGTCGCAGAACCGGCGATCGATCATGTCCTTGGCGTGGAGCCTGGCCGCCTGGAGGAGGTTGGCGTTGAATGTCACGGGCTGCCTGGGGTCCGGGCCGAGGGTCCCGGGAGCCAGGCCCTCGTTCAGGGCCACGCCAAGGCGAGCCGCCTCGGCAGGCGGATCGAGCCTGGCCCGGTTGATGCGCTCAAGGTGGGCCTGCTCCGCCGGTGTGGGATCGCCGTAGGCGTATCCGCTGGAGGAGACATGGACCGTGATTTCTGCCGCGCACTCCCCACCGCGGCCCGTGGCCGTTAAAGTGTAGGTCGTGGTCTTTTCCGGCATGAGGATGACGGAGCCTCTGTCATCCACCGCCCCAAAATGCGGTTCAATGACGAGGGTGTCCGCATGGGTGGACTCCCAGGAGACAACTGTTGTTTCACCCGACCGGATGCTCACGGGCACGGCTCTTATCCCGGCCTCGGGCACGTGCTCGATCACCGTCACTTGGGCGGTATCGAAAGCGCTGCCGCCCGGCCCCTGCGCCGTGATCGTGTACGTGGTGGTCTGCTCGGGCGTGACCGTCACGGAACCGCTGGGGCCGAAATCACCCAGACCCGGTTCGATCGCTGCGCCTCTGGCGCGGCTCGATGTCCAGGACAAGATCGAGGGCTCCCCGTATTCAACGGCCGCGGGCGATGCCTGGAGGTCCACCTCTGGTTCAAGCACCATGAGGGAGTGGAAGTAGGCCCCGCCCGTGGTGCCGCCTTCTCCGTACGCGCCTGTCAGGATGTCGTCGCCGCTTATGGCGACCGCGAAGCCAAAAGAACCCTTTTCCGAGGACCGCCCCGATGTGATCTTCTCTATCTGAAACCATTCCCCGCCTGCCGGCCTGAAAACATAAATGGAACCCGATCTCAACCCCGCGTCCATATCGTTGGGGGCTCCCGCGACGATGTAGCCATTGCTCATGGAAACAGATTTTCCAAAGGAGTCATAAAAGTCCTGGTCATCGGCGTAGAGTGTACTCTCCTTGACCCAGACGACGCCTTCCTTCTTGTAAACGTGGGCGCGGCCCGCTGATTTGCCGACACTCGGCTCCCCGATCACCACATGGTCGCCTTCAACGGCCACGTCCCAGCCGAAGACGCTCTTTTTGGTTCCCCCGAACCCGGCCTCCTGGATCCATTGTGCCCCTTCACGCCTGAAGATATAGACCGCGCCGGCATAGTCGTGCGCGGCCGGCGCCCCGATGACTGCGTAGTCCCTTGTTATGTCCACGGCCCAGCCGAATGAAAGCACCCCGTCATCGGGCTGGATCCGGGCCTGAAGGTTCCAGGCCTCTCCATCCCGTCTGTAGATGGATGCCGTGCCCTCCTTATAGTCGCCGACAATGGCGACCTCCCCACACACGGCGCAAGCAGAACCCCCTGGAAGATGCGCCTTCTCGACCCAGGCGGTCCCTTCCCGCTTGAAAACAAAGGCCGAAACCAGGGCATAGTCGCCGCTGATGGAAACGGATCTGCCGAATTCCGCCCAAGCGGATCCATGGCCTGGGAGGATTTTGGCGTCTTTCACCCACCGGAGCCCGTCTCGCCTGTAGATGTAAGCGGAACCCGAGGCAAAGCCGTCATCGTTGTCCCAGGGCATGCCGACAACCGCCTGATCGCCGTCCACATCCACCGCATACCCGAAGCGCCTGCCGGAATCTTCCGGCCCCACAAAGATTTCATTGGCGGCCGCCGGGTCCAGCACCTGCACCTGAACGCCTTCTGTCGCCCGTCCACCGGGCCTGGAGGCCGTCAGCGTAAAAATGGTGGTCCCGGAGGGCGACACCTCCCGGGTGCCCGTGAAAGGCACACCCCCGATCCCGTGATCTATCGCGACCGTGTCCGCGTCCGTGACCTCCCATGAAAGGGTCGTGGACTGGCCGTCCATGGTGGTGGCCGGTTTCACTGAAAAGGAAACCCGGGGCACCACGTGGATGGTCTCGGTCGCCTTGCGTGTTCCCCATGGGCCTGTTCCCGTCAAAGTGTAGGTGGTGGTCTTCTGCGGCGCGACCGCTGCGCCGCCGTCCGGGTTCACGTCACCTATACCCGGCTCGATGGTCACGCTTTCGGCATGATTGGTGTTCCATGAAAGCGTGGAAAATTCTCCAGGGTGAATTGTGGTTGGATCGGCCTTCATAAAGGCGTTGTGATAGGCCATGAAACAGGCTGCGCCCCTGTGGTCGCACCGCCCTTCCGCACCGACGAGGGCGTAATTGTCGGACAGGGCCACGGAGGAGCCGAACAAATCTCCCTCTGACCCGTCCGGTGAGAAGAACTTGTGGGCCATGGACCACGTGTCGCCGTCTCTTTCAAATACGTAGGCCAATCCATGAGATCCGTCCGCGGATTCATCCCCTACGATCACGTGATTTCCCAGGATCGAGACCGAACCGCCGAAGGACGACGCCCCCCGAGGAAGGGCGAGCTCCGCATGCGGGCTCCACAGGGAGCCGTCCCTTTTGAAGACATAAACGATGTTGTCGAGCTCGGCCCCAACAACCGCGTACTCATCACTGATGGCAACGCTGCTGCCGAAACGCCCGGAACGCGCGAACTTGGCTCGTTGCACCCACTGATAACCCTCGCGCTCGTAAATGTAGGCTTCGTGGAACAACGGCGCCCCCACAATGGCGTAGTCGCCGTGTATGGCCACGGCACTGCCGAAACCCGAGCCCGCTGAATCCTCGTAGGGTTTCGGTCCGAGTTTATCCAATGGGACCCAGCGTTCTCCTTCACGCCTGAAAAGAAAGGCGCCGCCCGGCCTCCTGTCGGAATATCCGGAGGATATCCGGTGGGCGCCCGCACCCACTATGGCCCAGTCCCCGCTCAGGGCGACCGCACACCCAAAGCCGGTGCCGATATCGTTGAAATTCTTTCCGAAATATATTTTTTCCTGCTCAAACCATCCGTTCCGCCCCCTCTTGAAGAAATAGGCCGCGCCTTGCAGGCCAAGGTCGTCATTGATTTCTTGTCCACTGTTCACGGCGCCCACAACCGCGTAATCCCCGTCAACGGCCACCGAGTGCCCGAAGGAGTCCCCCGGCATCCCGTCCGAGGCCGTGAGCCTGGCCCGCTCTCTCCAACCCGAGGCGTCTCTCTGGTACACATAGACCGCACCCGAGTTCGGGCCGTTGCCGTCATCGCCCGAGGCGCCAATTACAGCCCAATCCCCGTTCATGGACACGGAACATCCGAAACGGTCCCCCTGCGATTTACCTCCCGGGGCCGCCATGAACCGATTTTTGGGATCCGTCATGGTGTGATCGATGGTGACGGGGGTCTGGCTGTACGCGATCAGGGGTTCCTCGGCACCGTCATTTATAACCGCATAGATGTAGTAGGAGCCGTTCGGGATGTGGGTGGTCTCCCACAGGAGTTCATCATAGCCCTCTCCGTCCGGATCCTCGGGTATGCCGGCCTTGATGAGGGTTCCATCCGCCCCGCCTTTATCCTCGTCGTAATAGATGTCTATGTGGGCATTGGAGTCCGGATCCGCATCGATCCATTCGATGCGGTAGGACGTGTGGGCCGGTTCGTGGGAGCCGACAGGCCTCAGGAAATCAAACCACGGCTCGAAATCCTCTGTGCCGATGGGGTGGAAATACGCGGCGCCTGACACAGGGCCGTATTCACTGTCCCCCCCCGCGCCGACAAGGGCGTAGCCCGAGGTTATTGAAACGGAACCGCCGTAGCCGTCGCCTGTTTGGGAGCCTACCGCTTTCAGCCTGGCGATTTCGTTCCACGTGGACTCTTTTCGCTTGAACAGATAGGCTGCTTCCGCGCCCTTCTCGCCGCCGGGGCCGTCACCCGCGGCGCCCACGATCATGTAATCCCCGCATGTGGCCATGGAGCTTCCGAACAGATCGCCGGGGAGGCCGCCGCCGGCCGTGAGTGTCGAATGTACGCCCCAGGCACCGTCCGCCCCATTCAACACATAGACAGCGCCCCTGTTGTCTTCATTTCCTGGCGCACCGACAAAAAGATCGGCGCCTTTCAGGAACACGGCGGAACCAAACCGGTCTTGCGAGGCCTCGTCGGTGATGTATTTTGAATGCTCCACCCAGAGTTCTTCGAAATACCAGGATGCTTTTTCGAGCTTGAACAGGTACAGGGAACCGGCGTCATCGGCGTCGCCCGGGGCGCCTATGGACAGCCACCGGCCGTCCACGGACACCGCGGCGCCGAAACGGTCGCCGTCCGCTCCATCGCTTGGCGTGATGGTGCCGTTGTATTGCCAGTAGAGGCCATCATTATTTTGTTTGAACGCGGTGGCATATCCCGCTCCCCGGCCCGGGGCCCCTGCAACGATGAACCCGCCGCTCATGGAGACACTGACCCCGAACCGATCACACGAAACAGGAGACACGGATTTCAGGACAGCCTGTTCCACCCAGGAGGCACCGCACCGCTTGAAGACATAGACCTTTCCCGCCTGATCCGCCTCATTCCAGGCGCCCGGGGCCCCGACAACGGCATACTCGCCATCAAGAGCAACGGCGCCGCCGAAGAGATCCCCCACGGCGCTGTCGCCGGGGAGGATCTTTGTCTGCTTTATCCATTGGGTTCCGTCCAGCTTGAATACATAGGCCGCGCCGGGAATGGTTCCGTCACCGGGCGCTCCCAGGATGGCATACTCCCCGTCAATGGATACCGAGGCACCTAATTCGGCCTTTTGGGCGGCGTCGTCCGATGTGATTCCTGTTCCTGGAAAAAGCCCGTGGTCTATAAAGACCGGCCCGTCGCTGTAATCCGTGACGGGGTCGTGGAGACCGTCCTCGATCATGGCGTAAACATAATACCGGCCCTCGGGGACCAACGAGGCATCCCACACGTGGGCGTCGCCGCCGGGGCCGTCCGGACCGACGGGCAGACCGCTTGTGATAAGGGTGCCGTCAGCGCCGGAGTCGTCCGCGTCGTAGAAAAGGGAAACGGTGGCGCCCTCAAACCCTTCATCGACCCACCGGATGGTGAACCGGTTGTCCGCCGGGTCATCCGATCCGTCGGGCCGGATCATCCGGAGGGCCAACGGGGGATAGGCCATGGGAGCCGGCGCACCTCCAACGCTCACCGTGACGGCCGAGGTGACTGTGCCGGCGGGCCCGGAGGCCGTGATCGTGTATGTGGTGGTGGCTGCGGGGGTGACGGAAAAACCATTTCCGCTGCTGTTGAGGGGCACGCTTCCTATGCCCTGGTCTATCTCGCAGGAATCCGCATTAGAAGACGTCCAGGAAAGACAGGCCGACTCACCCGGCTGGATGGTTCCCGGGGTTGCCCGGAAATCGATGGTCGTCGGCTCGGCGAATCCCTGAACAGCCACGGTGACACTGGCCCTGGCGGTTCCACCGGGGCCCGTGGCGGTGATGGTGTAGGTGGTGGTCTCCATGGGCGTAACCTCCAGGGGGACCTCGCCGCTGTTGAGCCACACCGTGCCGATGCCCTGGTCCATGACGCAGGAATCCGCATATGAAGAATCCCAGCAGAGCACGGCCGGCTGCCCCGGGGAGATAAGCCCGGGATCCGCCCATATGCTCACAGAGGGTGCCCGGGAACCCACAACCCCCACGGCCGTGCTTGCCATGGCCGCGCCGCCGGGACCGGCGGCGGTGATGGTGTAAACGGTCGTGTCCTCGGGAGAGACCGTCACTCCATGTTCCTCGCCGCTCTCCAGGTGGACTTCGCCGATACCCTGATCGATTTCACAGGTTTCGGCATGTGTGGAAGTCCAACTCAGCCGGGAGGCGCCCCCCATTTCTCCGCCCGATGGATCAATGATCTCCGGATCCGCCCAAATGCTGACAGTGGGAGGCCCCGCGTCCGTTCTCACCACGACGACGGCCGTGGCCGTGCCGCCCGGGCCGGTGGCCGTGATCGTGTACGCGGTGGTTTTGGAAGGTGATACGATAATCCCGTCCTCCTCGCCGCTTTCCAGTGGAACGCTCCCGATTCCCTGGTCGACAACGCAGGAATCCGCATGCTCCGAACTCCAAGTCAAAAGTGATGACCCGAGTTCCTCATTCCCCGGTACGACAATCGGGGGGTCTGCCTGGATGCATACGCTGGGGGGCTCCGGATCCGTCACAACCACTGTGGCGCTTGCGGTTGCCAGGCCCCCGGGCCCGGTGGCATAGATTGTGTATGTGGTTGTGTCGGCCGGGGAGACGGGTAACCCTTCACCGCGGCTGTTCAGGCCGGCACTCCCGACCCCGTGATCGATCACGCAGGAATCCGCATGGGTGGAGTTCCATGTGAGCCTGGACGACTCCCCCGCCCTGACGACCCCTGGATCGGCCTCGATGGCGACGGTCGGGGGCGCCGGGGATACGGTCACGACAACGCGCGCTGTTGAAGTGCCCCCTGGTCCGACGGCCGTTATGGTGTAGGTGGTCGTTTCATCCGGCAACACATCCCTACCGCCGCCGCTGCTGTCAAGGGCCACCGCCCCGACACCCTGGTCCACGGTGCAGGACTCCGCGTTTTCAGAATGCCACTTCAATGTTGTTGACCGCCCGGCCTCGATCGTTTCCGGATCAGCGGCGAGGGTCACTGCCGGAGGCGGCGGAGACACGCTGACCGTTGCATCGGCCGTGGCGGTTCCGCCCGGGCCCGCGGCCGTGATGGTGTAGGTGGTGGTCTCGGAGGGGCACACAAGGGTTGAGCCATCCGGGTCCACCTCACCGACACCCGGTTCGACGAAGCACCTGAGAGCATCCGCTGAGGTCCACTCCAGTAAAGAGGATCGCCCTCCCAGGATGATTCCGGGATCCGCATTCATCTCGACCGAGGGGGGCCCGGCCACGGCGACCGTCACCCTGGCCGTGGCAATGCCGCCGGGGCCTGTGGCTGTGACGGTGTATGTGGTTGTTTCGGAAGGAGAGACGACCAGCGTCCCATCCACCGGGACGGCTCCCACGCCATGGTCAATTTCACAGGTGCAGGCATGGCTGGACGACCACACCAGCGTGCTGGAATCCCCCGATGAGACAGCGGCTGGATCCGATGACAGGTCCACCTCGGGCACGAGAACCGGATTTTCCGAGACATCAACGACAAAAGACTGTGTGTCACTGCCCCCGATGCCGTCGCTGACCTCCACGGAGACCTCGTAGACACCGGGTTGATCGGGCGTCCAGCTTATGAGGCCGCTCGAGGAATCGATCGTCATTCCCGGAGGATGGTTTCCGAGGGCATAAACCAGGGGTTTTCCAAAACCAGGGTCTGTTCCGCAGACACCATAGTTGTAGAGAATGCCGACCGTGCCGGCCCCGACGGGAGAGGAATAGATGACAGGCTCGCAGTTGAGACGGCTGAGTTTTCGCGGCACGGGGCGGGAGCTCACAACATTGGAGTAGCGCCACTGCCCCTGGAACAGGGCCCCCACCACGTACAAGTAGGTGGTCTGATCCGTTAACGGGCGGTCAAGGTATGTAGAATAGGTGTTGGTCGTCTCCGCGATTTTTTCAAACTGAAAAGGGTCCGACTCCTCTGCACGGTAAATGTCGTAACGATCCGTCCCATCCCGGTGCGGCCATGTGAGGGAGACCTGCCGCCCTTTTTGCCTTGCGGACAAGCTGAATCCAGGGACGATCTTTATTGTGGCCGTATCCGCCCGTGATGGGCAGTCGCCGTTATCCACAAGGAGGGAAACCGTGTATCCGCCCTCGGGGACAACGACCAGAGGGGTTTGTCCAGTGGCATGAGAAAACGGTCCATGCCAGCGATATTCCAAGGTATCACCGGCCGGGTCCAGGGATCCGGTGCCATCCAAGGTGAGGGAGGCCCCCAATGGCCGGTTTTTATAAACGATCCGGTCTTCGCCCGCGGAGGCAATGGGCCTTGCCGCATCACAAGGGGTGACCTCGATGAATAACAAACAAAAGAGACTTGTCAGAACAACCATTACAATTCTAGATAAAGAATCCATTGTTTTTCTTCACCATTTATTTGATTATAGTTAGCTCATTTTTCTATTTAATGAAAGAATACACAGCAATCCAACACCTAGGAGAATTAGAGTTCCTGGCTCTGGAGCGTTGCTGCTTTTTATATCCAGTGTGCTTGCAAAGAATATAGAACCACATGTATCCATTTGCTCAAGATAAAATTCACAGGACGGGATGTTTTCACTTAAGTAAAATGATATAATTGCGGATTCAATGTCCTCTAATGCGAAATTCCATGCTATCGCCCAGGAGACATCATCGCTTAAAGGATCCTCGTAATCCGACAAAAAATGATCGCCCAGGGAGTCATAATAGCAAAGGTTGTCAAGCCCCTGAGTTAATTGAACATTTGCAAAAATATCCCCGAAATAGTGAGCAGAAGCGGCCCCGAACCCCGGCTCGTCGATTTCCCATGACTGACCGGCCGCGGGTGTCCCCACAGCCCATCCCGCCTCGTTGTAATAAGTATTGCTCTCGGAATTGATCTCATGGTCAAAATAGGCCCCCACAAAGTAGTTACCGGCTGCTCCCGGATTCAAGGTGATGGTGATCCTGCCTAAACCTCCCGACCAATCGAAATTCCCTACATCCGCATTATCCGGAAGATCTCCCGCGCCTGGTGGGGAGTCATAACCAGGGGAAGGATAAAAATCCCCATTGATGCTCAAAGCCCAATCACAAAGATCAGACCGCAGGGCCGAGGCTGGAGGGACAAAGGCTATGCAGAAAAAAATAACAAGGGTTGGTTTTATCAGTCTTATCATAACTTATACCCCCACATAATTTATCTAAACTGGCTCAAATTGTGCCTAAGAGGTCAAACACTTTCCTCACAACAAATTCAGCCGATGAATAACACGCTTTAAGACCTAATTTATTTATAATTACAGGTTATTAAATGATATTAAAGATTGATAATGTCCAGTATTATACCATATAAAAATAATTTTACAACCTATTTTTTTCAATAAAAATACATTAAAAAACTTATTAAAACTATTTTAAATTAATATATAGTATATATAAGTATATTTAATTTTTTTATTTACAATTATTTTGTGAAATTAAAGATATAATAATGATTTCTAAAGTATATTTTATGGTGGGTTTAAGAACAATAAATGCCAAGTTTTACTGGCTCAGAACGCCCTTCTGTCGCTCTTTCCCGCGGTCCTGTTTCTCAACGAAAAGGGGTGTGGCGGTGCGGTAGGATTTTTTGGCGTGGTACATGAGGGTGGCCGGTGTGGAAGGCGAAGGCGTGAAGATCTGCACCTGCCGGGGCCTGAACTTGAGAATGGAACGGGCGAACCGGTTCAAGCGCTCCATGTGCCGGAGGGTGCACCCGGGGTACGCGGCGATGAAATAGCAGGTGAGATACTGCCTCTTCCCGAGCCTCCCGTTGATCTCGTCAAAGTGACGCTTGAACTCCAGAAAACTCTCTATGGGCGGCTTGCCCATGAGGTCGAGGATCTCGTTCTCAGAGTGCTCCGGTGCCAGCTTCAGCTGTCCGGAGATGTGGTGGCGGATGATTTCCTCGAGGTACTCGAGCCCATGCGATCCATCGCGCAGCACCAGGTCGTGGCGGATGCCAGAGCCGATGAAAACCTTCTTCACCCGGGGCAGCGCCCTGAGTTTTCTCAAGAGCGCGATCTGGCGACCGTGGCTGACTTTCAATCCCTTGCAGACCCCGGGGGTCAGGCACCGCCTGTGACGGCAGCTTCCTTTTTCCTTCCGGCGCCCGCAGTCGATGCCGTACATGTTGGCGGTGGGTCCGCCCACATCCTGGATGATCCCCTTGAACCGCGGGTGGGCGGTGAGGGCTCCTGCCTCCCGCAGGAGGGACTCCTCCGAGCGGTTGACGACGGCCTGCCCCTGGTGAACCGAGATGGAGCAGAACAGGCACCCGCCGTAGCACCCGCGGTGGGTGGTCAGGCTGAACCGGATGGTTTCGAGGGCGCGCACCGGCCCTTGGCGGGCGTCGCGGGGGTGAACGTCGCGCTCGTAGTCGAGCTCGTGGACGTGGTCCAGCTCCTCCGTGGACAGGGGGGGCTGGGGCGGGTTGTGGATCAGGTAGCGGCTGTCCTGATGCTGGCAGAGCCCCTGCGCGGTGACCGGGTCGTTGTTCTCATAAAAGGTTTTGAACATCCGGGTGAAGGCCTCCGGATCCGCGGCGGCCATGGCGTGGGACGGCAGCTCGAGAAAGCCCTCTTTTTTTTGGGATGCGGCATAGCAGATCCCGCGGACGTCCGACACAGACCGACCGCCCCTGATCCTTTCGGCCAGCTCCAGCACCGTGCGTTCGCCCATCCCGTAGACGAGGATGTCGGCCTTGGCGTCGAAGAGGATGGAGCGACGGATGGTGTCGGTTGCCTGGTGATAGTGGGAGACGCGCCTCAGGCTGGCCTCCAGGCCGCCCAGCACGATGGGTCGGGTGTTTTTGAAATGCCGGCGCACCAGGTTGGTGTAGGCGATCACAGCCAGGTTAGGGCGCCGGTCATTCACCCCGCCCGCGGTCAGGTCGTCCCGCCTTCGCTTCTTGCGGGTCGCCGTGTAGTTGGCCACCATGGAGTCCATGCAGCCGGACGTTATGCCCCAGAAGAGCTCCGGCTCGCCCAGGCTCCGGATGTCCCTGTCGCTCGCGACGTCCGGCTGCGCGATGATGCCAACCCTGTAACCGGCGTCCAGGAGCACCTTGCCGATGACCGCGACCCCTATGAAAGGCGAATCCACGTAGGCGTCCCCTGTGACCAGTATGACGTCCAGGGTTTTCCAGCCAAGGGCATCGAGCTCGTCTCTTGTTTCGGGGATGAACATGTGTCCCTTCGGGGCTCCTTCCATTTGTGAGACAAGGGGGTCCGGTGAATGAATATAGGGCTTTTGCCTGTGTTCAGCAAGGCCCCTGCAATTGCGAACCACATGGTTGCTAAGCCCCAAAGACATCGGGCACCGGCCGCGGCTGAAAAAGCTCTGACCTTCTTCGTGTGCTTCGTGCCTTCTTCGTGTCCTTCGTGGTAATGCTTTTTATGTTTTTAAGATGGGCTGTCTCGGACAAACGAAGCACTGGCTTTTTTCATTTATTCGGGTATTATTCGGGCACGCTGTTTCAACTCCCACAAAGGCGAAATGCATGCAGAATTCAGCCGCACGAGTCGACTACCAAAACCTCCTCAACCCCTCCCAGCTCAAGGCCGTGACCACCTTGGAAGGCCCGGTCCTGGTCATCGCGGGCGCGGGCAGCGGGAAGACCCGGACCCTCGTCTACCGGGTGGCCCGGCTGGTGGAGGCCGGGGTGGAGCCGGAGAGCATCCTCCTCCTCACCTTCACCAGGAAGGCCTCCGCGGAGATGCTCGAGAGGGCGGCCCATCTCACGGACAGCCGCTGCCGCATGGTCTCGGGCGGCACCTTCCACTCCCTCGCCCACAAGGTCCTCCGCAGGCACGCCGGGCTCCTGGGCTTCGGTCCCAATTTCACCATCATGGACAGGGCGGACATGGAAGAGGTCATCCAGTCCCTGGTCAAGGAGATGACCATCCCCAAGGGGGCGGTCCGCTTCCCGAGGCGCTCCACCCTCGCCACCATCCTGAGCAAGGCCGTCAACCTTCAGACGTCCGTGGAAGATCTGATCGAGAACGATTTCACTCAGTTCCTGGAATACATCCCGGAGATCGAAAAACTCTTGTCCCTTTACGCCAGGTTCAAGCAGGCCAACCAGCTCATGGACTACGACGACCTCCTCGTGCTCCTGGCGCGCCTGCTGGAAGAGTTCGAGGAGGTCCGCCGGGAATTGGGCGTTCAGTACCGATACATCATGGTGGACGAGTATCAGGACACCAACGGCATCCAGGCACGGATTCTGCATTACCTGGCCGAAGATCGCGGCAATCTCATGGTCGTGGGGGACGACTCCCAGTCCATTTATTCGTTTCGAGGGGCGAATTACGAAAACATGTTCGAATTTCCCAGGTATTTCCCGGAGGCCCGCGTCATCAAGCTCGAGGAGAACTACCGCTCCACCCAGCCCATCCTCTCATTCACCAACGCCCTCATGGCCCGGGCGACCCGGAAGTACTCCAAGTGCCTGACCACCAGCCGCACGGGCGGGGAGTGCCCCCGGGTGGTGGACACGACCTCGGACGTGGAGCAGGCCTCCTTTGTCCGGCAAGTCGTCCAGGAGCAGGTGAACGGGGGAAGGAAGCTCTCGGACATGGCCGTCCTTTTCCGGGCGGCCTTTCACTCCTTTGAACTGGAGGTCGAGCTCGCCCGCCACAAGATCCCCTTTGTCAAGTTCGGCGGCTTCAAGTTCATGGAATCCGCCCACATCAAGGACCTCCTCGCTCACCTCCGCGTCGCGGCCAACCCGGAGGACGTGGTGAGCCTGGGCAGGGTTCTCAGGCTGGTCAAGGGGGTCGGCCCGGGCAAGAGCCGGGCCATAACGGACTGGCTCAGGGACAACGCCTTGGAGCCCAGGGACCTGGGAGAGTGGCCGAGGGCCGGCAAGGACAAAAAGGGCCTCGCCGCCCTGGGTGAGCTCTTCGGGCGTATCTCGAAGAAACCCGGACCCAAGGACGCGGTGGAAGAGGCCATGGCCTATTACGAGCCCATCCTCCGGGAACTCTACGACGACTACCCCAAGCGGCAGAACGATCTCAGCCAGCTGCCGCAGATGGCCTCCCGGTACCGAAGCCTGCGATCCTTCCTGGACGACCTCACCCTGGAGCCCCCCACGAGCACGTCTGAGCTGGGGGCGTCCACGCCCGGGGACTACCTCACCCTCTCCACGGTCCATTCGGCCAAGGGGCTCGAGTGGCCCGTGGTGTTCATCATCTGGGCCATGGAAGGGTATTTCCCATCTTCCAGATCCCTCGGCAGCGAGGAAGACCTGGAAGAGGAGCGCAGGCTCCTCTACGTGGCGGCCACCCGGGCCAGAGACGAGCTGATCATCTGCTACCCGGGCATGGAATCCAGGCCCGTCCGCTACGCATCGAACGGGGTGGAGGGCTTCAGGTACGGGGGCCTCTCGAGCTTTATCCGGGACCTCCCGGAGGAGGTCCTCGTCCACGGCACCAGCCGGCATTTCGCCAAGAAAAGACCCAAACCCGCCTCGCGCGGCAAGGCCCTTCGTGTGAGGGCGGGCCTGGAAGGCAGCGGCATGGCCGCGGGCCTCCGCATGGGAGACAGGGTCCGGCACCCGGCCTTCGGACCGGGCGTCATCTCACGTTTCAGGGGCGAGGGCAAGGTGGAGGTCCTCTTCCGAAACGCCGGAAGAAAGCTGCTCCACCTGGAGTACACGACCCTTGAGAAGATCTGAGGAGGCCCGGAACACTCAATGACAACCCCCGCTCAAACCCCTTACCCCCAGGCACTGGAAAAGCTCTACCGCCTCCAGATGTTCGGCATCAAGTTCGGGCTTTCCAATACGAACAATCTCCTCAAGGCCATGGGCGACCCCCACCTGGGCCGCCGCTATCTTCACGTCGCAGGGACCAACGGCAAGGGGTCCGTGGCCGCCATGGCGGGCTCCGTCCTGGAGGCCTCCGGGCTTCGGGTGGGGCTCTATTCCTCGCCCCACCTGGTTCGATTCACCGAGAGGTTCCGGATCAACGGCCGGGAAATGCCCCGGGAGACCGTCGTCACCCTTGCCGAGGAACTCCTCGGGGTGATCAACCCTCAGGAGCCGCCAACCTTTTTCGAAGTCGTCACGGCCATGGCCCTTGTCTACTTTGCCAGGGAGGACGTGGACGTGGCCATCATGGAGGTGGGCATGGGGGGGCGGCTCGACTCGACCAACGTGATCTCGCCCCTCGTCACCGTGATCACAAACATCACCCTGGAGCACCAGGATTACCTGGGCAGGCGCCTCCTGGACATCGCAGGGGAAAAGGCGGGCATCATCAAGACCGGCGTGGAGTTGGTCACCGGGGTGAGCCAGCGTCCGGTCGTCACATTCATCGAGTCCCGGTGCGGGGAGAAAAAGGCGCCCCTCACCCGGCTGGGGCAGCATGTCAGGTATCGAAGGACGCCGGGCGGCCTGAACTATTACGGGACCTCACACACCTTCAGGGGGCTCAGGGTGGGGCTCCCCGGCAGTTTCCAGGACCGGAACGCGGCCCTTGCCCTGGCCGCCCTGGAAGCGCTGGAACGCAAGGGCATCCCCCTGCGGGAGGACTCCCTGAGGACCGGCCTCGCCCGGGTCAACTGGCCGGGCCGCATGCACCTGATGTCAAGCAACCCGGCGGTCGTGGTGGACGGGGGGCACAACCCGGCCGCCGTCCGCGCCCTGGCCCGGGCGCTGCCCGGCGCCTTTTCCTACAAGCGCCTGATCCTCGTCCTGGGCATCATGGCGGACAAGGACATCCCCACCATGGTTCGGGAGATCGTCCCCGTGGCCGACCGTGTCATTTACACCCGGCCCGTTTATGCCAGGGCGGCCGAACCCGAGGTGCTCCACAGGGCGGCGGCCGGGCTCGGCCGCCCAGGGGAAATCGCCCCGACCCTCTCCCAAGCGCTTGACAAAGCAAAGAAAATAGCCGATGCTGACGATTTGATACTTGTGACGGGATCCCTTTTCACGGCCGGGGAGGCCCTCTCCCTCCTGGATCCCGAAAGATACCGGCCGGATGCACTTTAACCGGGTGACATGAACGTGCGCACAAGAGACCTCTTCATCCTCGTCCTCCTCTTCCAGGTCGCCTTCCATGCGGCGTCCGCCGCCCGTTTTTCGACGTGCCACGCCCAGGAGAGCCTCCTGGGTCGCCAGATCCTGGAGGACAGGAACGCCCACTGGCAGATCACGGCCGAAAACATGACCTACATCCACGAAAAACACCTCTACGTAGCCGAAGGGGACGTGATGATCACCCGGAACGGGCAGACCCTTTCGGCCGAACGGGGCGTCTACAACGAAGAGACCGGGATCGTCCAGGTCTCGGGCAACATCCGGTTGACCGCCGACGGCGACATTATCACGGGCGAGATGGCCCTCCTAGACCTCAAAAACCACTTCGGCCAGATCACCAACGGCACGATCTTCATCAGGGAGAACAATTACTACATTCACGGAAGCGCCATGGTCCGAACCGGGGCCAACACGTACATCGTGAAAAACGCCCGCCTCACCACGTGTGACGGGGAGGAGCCCGTTTGGAGCATCACGGGCTCGGAGGTCAAAGTGACCCTGGAGGGATACGGCACGGTGAAGGACGTGGCCTTTCGAATCAAGGGGTTTCCGGTCTTTTACCTCCCCTACGCCCTTTTCCCGGTAAAGACCAAACGCCAGACAGGGTTTCTCCTGCCCCGAGCGGGCTACTCCAACCTGAACGGCGCGGAAATCGAGATCCCCTTTTTCTGGGCCATCTCCGATCAGGCGGACGCGACCTTTTACGAGCGGTACATGACCGAGCGCGGCTTCATGCAGGGCCTTGAGTTCCGTTACGTTGCGGAAAACGACTCAAGGGGCATCTTCCTCTTTGACATCCTCAGGGACGAAATCGAGGAGAAAGACTTCGGCGACCCGGATCAGAGGGAGTTGAGCCCCTTTGACCGCACCAATCGGACACGTTACTGGCTCAGGGGCCGGGCGGACCAGTCTCTTTCCCCCTGGCTCTCGGCCCGGCTCGATCTGGATTATGTGAGCGACCAGGACTACCTCAGGGAGTTCGAGGCCGGCCTCCTGGGAATCGACACCCGCCCGGAGCTCGCCGAGTTCCCCCGCCCATACGAGGAAGTGCGGTCCCCCTTCAGGAGGAACGCCCTGCGACTCGACGCCGACCGGGAGGACTTCAGCATCCAGGGGAGTGCCGAGTATTACCAGGATCCCGAAAACCCGCCCCTGGATGAAACAGCGCAGCCGTTGGGCGGACTCACCTTCTCCATGCCCCCCCGATCTCTTGGCGGGATGCCCCTCTATTTTGATTTCGAATCAGACTACGGGTATGTGTGGCGGGATTTCGGGGCCGAAGGCCATCATCTGGGGTTCGAACCCTCGGTCACCTACCCCCTTTTTGTCGGCAGCGTCCTCCAGGTGGAGACATCCCTCGTCTACTCAAGCGACACCCAGTGGGTGGAGGAGGACGACATGGGTATCGGCAGCCAGACAAGGGACGCCTACCACGCCCGGATAAGCGCCGCCACGGTCCTCGAGAGGACCTTCGACATCACCTGGCGGGAGTACACGGGGCTCAAGCACAAGATTCGACCGAGCATCACCTATGACTACAGGGACCACCGGGACGAGGATCTCTTCCGGCCTTGGTTCGACGAAATAGACGCGGTGGAAGACATCAACCTTGTGACCTTTTCCATCGAAAACATCCTGGACAGCCGGAAGGACGACAAGCAGGGCAACATCATCTACTCCCAGTGGGGGACCTTCATTCTCAGCCAGCCATACAACATCATCGAGGCCCGCAGGGATGACGATCCCGAACGCGAGAAGGAGCCCTTCGAACCGCTCGAGGCCGAGCTGAACGCCTTCCCCTTCCCGTGGCTGGACGTGTTTGCGGAGGCCCACTGGGATCACTACGAAAGCGACATCGTTTACGCCGACGTCTCCGCGGGCTTCTCCCTCGAGAGGGCCGGGGGGCGGTGGGACAGGTTCGCCCTCGAGTACCAGTACGAGGAGGACGAAAGCCAGTTCCTGGGCTACCGGGTGAACATCAACCTCCCCGGGGGCTTCAGCGCCGGGACGGCCCTCAGAAAGGAGCTGGAAAGGGGCCACACCCTGGACAGCGCCTACTGGATCGACTACTGGGCCCAGTGCTGGGGCTTGCGGCTCTCGGCAAGCACCCTGGACGGCGTCGAAGCCTTCTCCCTCACGTTCCACCTGCTGGGGCTGGGGGAAGTCGGAGACTTCTAGTGGGGGGCCAAAAAAGCTTTTTTTAACAATCAGGCCTGACGACAGGACACCTTGTTGACCTCCAGGGAGTCCCTTGCGTGGGGGGCCTTCTCTTCTGCCGGGTACCCGATCGCGATGAGCGAGAGGACCTCCAGCCCTTTTGGAAGGTTCAACAAATCCGTGATGTAGTCGCTCGCGCTCCTTCCCTCGGAATGACCCCGCATCCGTATCTGCACCCAGCAGCTCCCCAGGTCGAGGTCCGCGGCCGCCAGGTGAATGAATATCGAGGCGATGGAAGTGTCCTCGACCCATGTGTCCGCCCTTTCCGGATCCCCGCAGACCACGAACACCAGGGGGGCGTTCCTCACAAAAGAGGCGCCGTGGGGTTTGGCCTCTGAAAGCCCGGCGATGGCCTCCCGGTCTGTGACCACGACGAATTCCCAGGGGTTGAACCCCCTGGATGAAGGCGACCGCAGGGCCGCCTCCACCAGCAGGTCGATCTTTTCCCTTTCAACAGGCCGCGCTTCGAACTTCCGGATGCTCCTGCGCCTGGTGATGAGATCCATGAACATAGCGTTGTTCTCCTTTCTTTTGAAAAAAGCTCCCTCTTGGCAAGGTCTGATATCGCCCCCGGCACCCGTCAGTAAGCCCCCGCTGTTGAAGGATTCCACCGGCATCGCTATCGGTATCGGGTTTTTCGAAATCGAAAAATTCGTTACCTTCGCAAACAGAGTTTAATACCCGTATCAGAAGATCGCAACGAGGAGCACGACGATTCCCACGGCCCAGCAGTAGGGGGCGAACAGGGCGAAACGGCCGCCCCGGATGAGGCGCATCAGGATCTTGAGCGCCAGGAGCCCCACGACGGCAGCGGTGATCCCCCCGACAATCAGGATTGAGAGCCCCGGCCCGCCCGCCGATTTGGTGACGAGCTGAAGGAGGAGAGCGCCCAGTATGGCCGGGATGGACAGCAGGAAGGAAAACCGGGCGGCAAGGACTTTGTCAAGCCCCAGCAGGGCCCCGCAAGCGATGGTCGCCCCGGACCTGGATATCCCGGGGATGATGGCCAGGCCCTGGGCAACGCCGATCGCCAGGGCGATGAAGATCCCCAGTCTCTTGCTCCCCTCGGGAACGAGCCGAGTGGCGGCCAGGAGGGTCCCCGTAACCAGGAGCATGACCCCCACTACGGTCGTGGAGCCGAACAGCCTCTCCAGGGGGTCCTTGAAGATCACCCCGATGAGGGCGGTCGGGATGTTTCCGACGACCACCCAGGTCAGGAGGGACTCCCTCAGGCGATCCCCGAGCGGCGGCCGGGGTCCCGGGCCCGACCCGGGCAGGAACACCCCCCGGACATCGGCCGCCATGGCGGCGATGTCGCGCCTGAAAAAGAGGATCACCGCCAGGAGGGTGCCGATGTGGAGGCTTGTGTCCAGGAGGAGCTCGGGTTCGTGGAACCCGAGAAGGTTTTGAAACAGGACCAGGTGCCCGGAGCTGCTTATGGGGAGAAACTCCGTGAGTCCCTGCACAACGCCCAGGATGATGCTCGAGAGTGTATCCATTGAATGCCTGCCGTCCTTTCTCCGCCGTTCTCATATCCGATATGGGGCGCCCGTGGCAACCGGATTTTTTCCGCGCGCCAGGTGCTTGCCCACCGGCGGCCTCCTTGACAGGCCGGCGGCCTTGGCATATCATCCCAGGATAAATACCACAGCGAGATTCGCATCCATCTTCCCGGAGGACAAAATGAGAACTCGAATCGGAGTGCTTTCCGCAGGCGCCGACTGTCCCGGAATAAACAGCGCCATCCACTGGCTTGTCAATTCGGCCCTGGACAAGGACCTGGTCCCGGAGCGCGGTATGATGTTCGACATCATCGGCATCAGAGACGGGTGGCAGGGACTCACCGACCTCAAGCCGGACAACAAGGACAGCCTCAAGCAGTGGACCATAAAGCTCGACACGGATCTCGTGCGGACCTGGGACCGGTACGGCGGCACGCGCCTCGGCACCAGCCGGATAAACCCCTTCGACCCCCAGAGGGACCGCTCGGAGGCGGTCGTCAAAAACGTCGAGAAGCTCGGCCTGGACGCCCTCGTGGTCATAGGCGGGCCGGACAACCTGGGCGTGGCCTACAAGCTTTACAAGGAAGGGGTCAACGTCGTGGGCATACCCAAGACCATCGACAAGGACCTCTCGGAGACAGACTACACCCTGGGCTTTGATTCCGCGGTGAACATCATCACCCAGGACATCGACCGGCTCCGCATCACGGCAGGCTCCCACAGCCGGATCTTCGTGGTCGAGTCCATGGGGAGAAACGCCGGGTGGCTTGCCCTGGAGGGCGGGGAGGCCTCGGGGGCGGCGATCATCCTCATCCCGGAGCACGACTTCCTCATGGATCGCGTTGTGGATCTTCTCAAGATGATGCGAAAGGCGGGAAAGCGCTACAGCATCGTCCTGGCCTCGGAGGGCGCCAAACCCAGGGGCATGGACGAGGTGCGGGAGAGCCGCGGCAGGGACGGCTTCGGGCACTTCTACCTGGGCGGCATCGGCGGGCTCATCGCCGAGGAGGTCGGGAAGCAGACGGATTTCGAGGTCCGCTATGTGGCCTTGCGGCACCTCCAGCGCGGGGGCGCCCCCACGGCCTACGACAGGAGGATGGGAAGGAAATTCGGCATCGGGGCCATCGACATGATCGTGAACGAGGACTTCGGACGCATGGTGAGCCTCAGGCTGGGGGAAATCTCGAGCGTGCCCCTGAAAAAGGCCCTGGAAAGGCTCAACCTCGTGGACGTGGAAAAGTTTTACAACACCAAGAACTACAAGACCCTGGACAAGATCCTGTGATTTCGGTGGAGCTTTCGGACAGTGATCGATTTATTCCCGGCGATCCGTGTCTTGAACGTCCAACATCGAACATCCAACATCGAATGAAAGGAAGATGACAATCAAGGAAAGATCTTGCCGGGGTTCAGGATTCCCTTGGGGTCGAAGGCCTTCTTCAGCCTTCTCATGAGGGCGAGGGCGGGCGGGGTGATTTCCAGGTCCAGGTAAGGGGCCTTGGTGATCCCGATCCCGTGCTCGCCGCTGAGGGTCCCCCCCAGCCCGATCACCTTCTCGAAAAGTCTCTTGACCGCCCTCCCGGTGTTCTCCACCTCCCTGGGGGATTCAGGGTCCAGCATGATGTGGACGTGGATGTTCCCGTCCCCCGCGTGCCCGAAGGCCGCAATGGGCTGCCCGCACTCGCGGGACAGCGGGCCCAGGAAGGACACCAGGTCGGCCAACCGGCTCCGGGGCACCACCACGTCTTCGCTCACCTTTCCCGGCCGGAGCCTCTGGAGGGCCGGTGAGACGTTCCTCCTGGCCTCCCACAGTTTTTCCGCCTCGTCCTCGTCCCGGGCTGCCTGGAAATCCAGGGCCCCGGCCGCAAAGGCGACCTCCTCGACCTTCCCGGCCTCCTTCCGGACCAGCGAGGCGTCGCCGTCCACCTCCACGAGCATGAGGGCGTCGGCACCTTCGGGGATCCCGAGGCCCGTCTCCTCGCGCACGCACTCGAGGCACGTGCGGTCCAGGAACTCGAGGGTTGTGGGCACCACGCGGCCCCGGATGAGGTCCGAGACCATCCTGACGGCCCTGGACAGGTCGTCGAAAAAGGCGAGCATGGTCTGCTTTGCCTCGGGACGTGGGACGAGCCTGAGGGTGATTTTCGTGATCACGGCGAGCGTCCCTTCGGACCCCACCAGGAGCCTGGTCAGATCGTAGCCCACCACCCCCTTGGCCGTCTCCACCCCCGTGCGGATAATCTCGCCCGTGGGCAGGACCACCTCCAGGCCCAGCACGTAGTCGCGGGTCACCCCGTACTTGACCGCTCGGAGCCCCCCGGCGCACTCGGCCACGTTGCCGCCGATGGTGGAGATGCGGATGCTCGCGGGATCCGGCGGATAGAAGAGCCCGAGCTTCTCCACCTCATCCTGCAGGTCCGCCGTGATCACACCGGGCTCCACGCGGGCGACCATGTTGTCCCCGTCTATGGAAAGGATTTTTCGGAAGCGGTCCATGGCCAGCACCAGCCCCCCCCGCACGGGCAGGGCGCCCCCGGTCTGGCCTGTCCCCGCCCCCCTGGGTGTGACGGGAAATTCATACTCGTTGGCGAGGGAGAGGATGCTGGAGACCTCCCCCACATCCCCGGGCAGGGCCACGGCCTCCGGCATGTAGGACAGCCTGGTGGCGTCGGTGGAAAAATCGGCCAGTGCCTCGGGCCGCGTGATGAGATGACCTTTCCCGAGGGCCTCCCGCAGGCGGGCCAGGGCGGGCGCGGGGATCATTGATTTACCGGCACCCGGCTCTTGAGGGCGTGCTGTACGGTCATGGCGTCCATGTACTTGAGGTCGCCGCCCATGGGGATGCCCAGGGAGATCCGGGTCACCCGGACCCCCTTCCTGGCCAGGAGGTCCGCGATGTAGGAGGCCGTGGTTTCCCCCTCGGTCGTGGGGTTTGTGGCCAGGATGACCTCCTGCACGCCTTCGTTCTCGATTCGCCGCGTGAGCTCCCCAATGCGAAGGGCCTCCGGCCCCACGCCGTCCAGGGGCGAGAGCACGCCCTGGAGGACGTGGTACCGGCCCTTGAACACGCCGGATTCCTCGATGGCCAGCTGGTCCCCGGGGCCTTCCACCACGCAGAGGGTTCCGTTCGCGCGCTGCGGATCACCGCATATGGAGCAGGGGTCCTGGTCGGCGAAGTTGTAGCACGTGGAGCAGAAGCGGATACGGTCCTTGACGTCCAGGAGGCTCTGCGCGAGGCCCTCTGCAAGGGCTCGGTCGCTCTTCAGGATGTAGAGCGCCACCCTGGCCGCGGACTTCTGGCCGATGCCGGGGAGTCTTGTGAGCTGCTGGATCAAACGTTCCAGGGGCCGTGGATAAATACCCATAGAAATTCACCGGATGGACGTCGAGGGGTTCCCCCGAACAGCGGGACTCCCTTTACATGAGGCCCGGAATGTTGGGCAGGTTCATACCCGCGGTGAGCTTGCTCATCTCTTCGGTCTCCATGGCCTTGGCCCGGCTCAGGGCGTCGTTGACAGCCGCCTGGATGAGGTCCTGGAGCATTTCCACGTCGTCTGGGTCGACGACCTCGGGCTCGAGCTTGACGGAGACGATCTCCTTCCTGCCGTTGGCCACCACCGTGACCATCCCGCCCCCGGACGCGGCCTCCACCTTCTTTTCGCCCAGCTCTTCCTGGAGCTTGGCCATGTTGTTCTGAAACTGCTGGACCTGCTTCATGATGTTGCCCATGTTGGGCATGCCTTTGCCTTTCACTTTGATACCCTCCCACGTCCTTTATTTGTCGTCGCCGCTCTCCGGCCCGGCAGTCGGGGCGGAGTCTTCCTCCCTCAACTCACCCTGAAAGAGGTCCATGACCTCCTGTACGGGCCTGGGCACGACGGTCTTTTCGTTGTTTGGCTTGTCCCCCGGGTCACCCCTCCTTGCAGGCGTCTTTCTGTTCTTGGGCTTGGCCCTTCCCGTGATCTTGACGTTGACGGTCCTCCCGAAGAACTCCCCGGCAAGCTCCCTGAACTTGTCGCGGTGATCCTGGTCGTCCAGGTAAGAGGCGGAAAAGGGGTTTTCACTCCGCTCCAGGGTGAGCGTCCCGCCTTCCAGGCTCACAAAACCCCACTCCTTGAGGACGTTCCCCATGACGTGGTTTTTCGAGGACAAAAACGACATGAAGGCTTCCCATCCGCCTTCCTCGAAGCTTTCCCGGCGCGGGGTCTCCTCCGGCTCGGCGGGCGGCGGGTCCTCGGGCACCTCCTCCGCTGCGTGCGCCGGCTCCTGAACCGCAGCCGGCGGGCTTTCACCGGACGGGGCGTAACCCTGGGCGGCCCCCTGCCCCAGCCGATTCTCGAGGTTCTCGAGCTTGGCCATGAGCTCGTCGAAGGCGAGGACCTCGCTCATGCGACAAAGCTTGATGAGAATGGCTTCCAGGATGATCCTGGGGCTGGAGGTGAACCGGAGGTCTTCCTCGCGCCGGATCAGTATGTTCAGGATCTGCTGGAGCTTCTCCCGGCCCGCCCTGGACGCCTGAGCCTTCAGCTCCTCCAGGTCGCTCTCGGTCATGTCGGTGATCCTGCCGTCGGAGACGATGAGGCTCACCAGGAGGTTGCGGAACTGCTCCATCAGGGAGTTGTAAAACTCCTTGATTTCATACCCTCGGTTGTAGAGGTCTTCCACGAGCCTGATGCAGGCCCGGGCATCCCCTTCAAGAACCGCCCGGGAAGCCTCGAAGAGGATCCCCCGGTCCACGATGCCCAGGATCTCGGTGATCCGGCTGTCCTCCACCTCGGGTCCGGTGTAGGAGACCACCTGGTCCAGGAGGCTCTGGGCGTCCCTCATGCCGCCCTCGGACTCCCTGGCGATAAGCGCCAGGCCCTCCCTGGAGATGCGGATCTCTTCGGCTTCGGCGATCTTCTGGAGCTGTTCAACGATGAGCCCCGGCGGGATGCGCTTGAAATCGAACCGCTGGCACCGGGACAGGATGGTGATGGGCACCTTGTGGGGCTCGGTGGTGGCGAAAAAAAACTTCACATGGGGCGGAGGCTCCTCCAGGGTCTTGAGCAGGGCGTTGAAGGCCTCCTTGGTCAGCATGTGGACCTCGTCTATGATGTAAATCCGGTACCGGCTCGAAGAAGGCATGTAGCGGCTGTTCTCCCGGAGCTCGCGTATTTCGTCGATGCCCCGGTTGGAGGCCCCGTCGATCTCCTGGACGTCCACGGAGGACCCGTTCGTGATCTCCACGCACGAGCGGCACTTGTTGCAGGGGACGCCGGGCTCCCCTTCCATGCAGTTCATAGCCTTGGCCAGGATCCTGGCCACGGAGGTCTTGCCCACGCCCCTGGCCCCGCTGAAGAGATAGGCGTGCGCGAGCCTCTCGGATTTTATCGCATTGACCAGCGTGCCTGTAATATGACCCTGGCCCACGACGTCCTCGAAGACCTGAGGACGCCATTTTCTGGCGATCACTTCATAAGTCATATCAAAAAACCAATGCCGAAATATGGGGCCTCGAACCCAAAGAGCGCTCCCCTTGTCTTTTTCTTTGCCACTAAAAATTATAACACATGCCTAAAAAAGCGAAAGAGTTATCGGCCGTGGACATCAGGCGCTTTTTCAGACCGGGCTTTCACTCGGTGGCAGTGGGGACCATATCCGGCCTGCTCCTGGTTGTCAAGGAGACGTACCAGGCACCCCCGCCCGCCACCCGCTCTCAAAAAAAGACCGGCCCTCCCGTGGTCACGTGGAGCGCGTGGGAGCGAACCCGGACTGGAAATCTCGAGCTCGCCGTTTCACGGATGGGTTGGGGTGGTCTTGATTCCGGTGGCTATCAGGGATAAAATCAATATTGTTTCTTTTCCATCTTCAAGAGATTGAAAGGGTTTTACTATGAGGGTTCCTGAATAGGGGGAGAAATCATGGAAAGCACAGAGCATGCCTGGGATACAATAAAGACCCTCCTCGCCTCGGAGGCCCTGAGTGTCCTGTCAACGGAAAAGGAGGGCCAACCTTACGCGAGCCTGGTAGCCTTTGCCGCAAACAACGATTTCAAGCACCTTCTTTTTGCGACCCCAAGGACCACAAGGAAGTATGGCGACCTGACCGCCAACCCCAGGGTTGCCCTCCTGGTCAACAACAGCCGATACCCGGCGCAGGACATTTTCAGCGCTTCATCGGTCACCGTCCTGGGCACGGCCGAACCCCTTGAAGGTCCTGACAAAGAGGCTTTGATGAAGGTCTACCTCAAAAAGCATCCTGGGTTGAAAGACTTTGCCGGTGTCCAAACCACCGCTCTGGTGCGGGTGGCAGTGAAAAGATACATCCTTGTGAGCAGGTTTCAGGACGTAACCGTGGTCGAGATGGAGTCATGAAATCCTTTCTGCAGATCGAAAAGATAATAAAAGAGGGTTTAAAATTATATTAAATCTATTAAATAAAATATGAAAGGTACTATAAATGCGCATTGCGATTATAGGTGCAGGTGTCTCCGGTCTGGTTTCTGCGTACCTTCTCTGCCGCGACCATGACATCGTGGTCTATGAGGCCAACGACTATGCCGGGGGCCACACGAACACGGTGGATGTGGATGTCAATGGCCTGTCTTTCCCCGTGGACACCGGTTTTATCGTGTTCAATGAAAAGACTTACCCCAATTTCGTGAGCCTTTTGAAAAGATTGGGGGTCACATGGCAGCCGTCGAAAATGAGCTTCAGCGTGCACTGCGAGAGGACAGGGCTGGAATACAGCCCCACGTCCTTCAACTCCCTCTTTGCCCAGCGGAGAAATCTCTTCAGACCGGCTTTCCTGAAAATGCTCCAGGAAATATTCCGCTTCCGCAAAGCCTCGGAGGCCCTGATCGCCTCGCGGGACGACCTCACCACGCTTGCCGACTATCTCAAGAAAAATCGTTATTCAAAAGGTTTTGTGGATCACTTCATCATACCCATGGGATCTGCCATCTGGTCAGCCGACCCGGCGCTTTTCGAGGGGTTCCCGGCGAGGTATTTCGCCGCCTTTTTCCACAACCACGGTTTTTTGCAGATCCGGGACAAGCCCCAGTGGCTGGTCATCCGGGGCGGATCGAGGCAGTACGTGGTGAAGCTCATCGAGCCGTTCAAGGACAAAATCCGCACGAGCTGCCCGGTCACCTCCGTATCCCGGAAAAACGGCCGCGTGGAGGTTCGGGACGACACGGGGGGCGTGGACACCTTCGATCGGTGCATCCTTGCGGCCCACAGCGACCAGGCACTCGCCATGCTCTCGGACCCCACGGAAGCGGAGCGGAAAATACTGGGGGCCATCCCCTACCAGAAAAACCGCACCGTGCTCCACACGGACCCCTCCCTTCTTCCATTCAACCGTTCCTGCCGGGCGGCCTGGAATTCCATCATTCCTCGAACGGCCCGCCAGGCGGTGGCTCTGACATACAGCATGAACATCCTTCAGAACCTCCAGGCCCCAGTGGAGTTTTGCGTCACCTTGAATCACGTGGATGCGATCGATCCGAACAAAATCATCCGGGAGATCACCTATCACCACCCGGTCTACACGTCCCAGGGACTTGCCGCGCGCCAGAAGCTTCATGAAATAAACGGGAAAAACAACACATTCTACTGCGGCGCCTACTGGGGCTACGGCTTTCACGAAGACGGCGTCAAGAGCGCCCTCGCCGTGTGCGAGGCATTCGGAAAGAGCCTGTGACATGAAAAGCTGCCTCTACCTCGGTAAAGTACTGCACCGGCGTTTCTCTCCCGTCGTGAACACCTTCGGCTACAGGCTGTTTTTGGTGTATCTTGACCTGGCAGAACCGCCACAGGTGTTCGACATCCACCCCCTCTGGTCCGCCGAGCACGTAAAGAGAACCCCCATGACCCGGGGGGGGCTCACAAAGGCGCTGCTGACCTATCCCTTGATGACGAGGAAGGTCACGGGCATGATTTACAGGCAGGCCCTCAGGCTGCGATTCAAAGGGGCCCCCGTCCACGCCCACCCCAAAAAATCCATTTTCATTCAGAGGAGCCGAGGAACCCGATGAAGGCCATGATCCGACCCGTTGAGAGATCGGCATTCGCGAAAACCGGCGCGCCTGTTTTCGACAAGGCGGCGAGGTCCATATTTTTCTCGATATTGAGGCGTCTCAAAAAGGGACGAATCCACCTTATGGAAGACAATCTGCGTGAGACGTTCGGACAGGCGGCGCGGGTGTCCTCCCTTGAAGCCACTGTCCAGGTTCTGGACCCAGGGTTTTACACCCACGTCGTCTTCGGGGGCAGCGTGGGCGCGGGGGAAGGCTACATGCTGGGGCTCTGGGATACGGACGACCTCCCCACGCTCATACGGATCATCCTCCTCAACCAGGGCGTTTTCCGGGGCCTGGACAGAAGGTGGACCCGCTTTGCAGCCCCCCTCTACAAGATCTTTCACACCCTGCACCGAGGCACCAGAAGCGGCAGCCTGGCCAACATCTCCGCCCACTACGATCTGGGGAACGAGTTTTACAGGCTCTTTCTTGACGAAACCCTGACCTATTCCTGCGGGATATTTGAAGACGAGAACAGATCTCTCGAGGAGGCGTCGCTCGCAAAATACGATCGCATCTGCCGAAAGCTGGAGCTCGGCCCCGGGGATCACGTGCTCGAGATCGGCACCGGCTGGGGCGGGTTCGCCCTGTTTGCCGCCGGGCGTTACGGGTGCAGGGTGACCACCACGACCATTTCGAGGGAGCAGTACAATCTGGCCGGGGAGCGTGTCCGGGAGGCCGGGCTTGAAGGCAGAATCAATGTCCTTTTCATGGATTACCGCGACCTGAAAGGCCGATTCGACAAGCTTGTTTCCATCGAGATGATCGAGGCCGTGGGCCATCAGTATCTGGACGCGTTCTTTCGGGTCTGCAGCGAGCGCTTGAAGGACGACGGCATGATGCTCCTCCAGGCCATCACCATCACGGACCGGGTCTTCGACAGGCACAAGCGATCCGTGGATTTCATAAAGCGCTACATTTTCCCCGGGAGCTGCATCCCTTCCATCGCAGCCGTCTGCGGTTCGGTGGCGCGCTCAGGGGACCTCAAGGTGGATCACCTGGAGGACATCAC